>Ga0307988_1001063_pt1 | contig 16613 bp, 17 predicted proteins | sample EllFjometagen183_FD_203166 | JGI IMG/M metagenome (GOLD analysis project Ga0307988, IMG submission 203166) | Marine microbial communities from Ellis Fjord, Antarctic Ocean - #183 | ecosystem: Environmental > Aquatic > Marine > Unclassified | place: Southern Ocean | collected 2014-10-08 | reverse complement strand
ACAAAATCAGCTCACAATGTCAAGGGAAACTCCTAAGAATACTTAGGTATTACTTGACACAGCACGCCTAATTTCTTATAAATCAGCAACTGGTTTTATTTATTTTTTTGTTTAACAGCTGTAACTAAATATATTGTGATTTTAATGAACTCTGGTAACCCAAACTCTGTAAAATTAAAAGGCTCGGGAAATGGTTTTAAGATTAACCTTGACCCTTCAATCCCTGAGGAATCAATCAAGCAGGAATTAAAAGTTTTATTTGATAACCTGAAACACCTTGCTAAAAACGCAAACGTTGTAATTGACACAGATGGTATTAAGGGGTACGATCATGTTATTAAAAATATAACATCGTATTTACAAAACACATTCCAGGTAGGCCATGTTTCAACATTTGTACCTCTAAAAAAAGAAAGTAAACAAGAAATTGATCCTGCAAAATCATGGATGTTTCATAGAAGTGATGTGCTTATGTTAAAGGGCAGAATCAGGTCAGGCCAGAAAATTGAATCTAAAAAGCATGTTATTATTGCAGGGGATGTAAACCCGGGAGCCGAGATATCTGCAGGCGGTGATGTTATTATTTTAGGAAGGCTCAAAGGTAAAGTACACGCAGGAATACCTGACAAGAGTGACTCCATTATTTTTGCCCTTGAGTTTAACCCGACCCAGATTAAAATAGCAGATATTGCAGCAGTTGGAGCTGATGAAAAATCAGAGTCGAAAACATCGGAATATGCAAGTATTGATAAAAACAGAATTATTGTTCAGGACTATCTTAAGGCAAATCCTTTTGCCACGATACCCTGGCCGAAAGCATTATAATATAAAGTTTAAAGAGGTGATAATTGGAAGGTAAAATTATAGTAATAACATCAGGTAAGGGAGGAGTAGGGAAGACAACTGCAACTTCTTCAATTGGAGCAGCTCTTGCCATGCTGGGGAACAGAGTTGTTGTTATTGACATGGATATAGGTTTAAGAAACCTGGACGTTATTATGGGGCTTGAAAACAGAATTGTTTTTAATATTGTAGATGTTGTGAACAACAGGTGCAAAATCTCCCAGGCTGCAATCAAAGACAGACGAATCGATAACCTTTTCCTGATACCTGCCTCCCAGAGTGACAACAAGGATGTGCTTACAACTAAGGGTGTGGAGAGAGTGGCAAAAAAACTCAAAAAAGAATTTGATTTTATTATCATGGACTCACCTGCCGGCATTGAAAGAGGTTTTGAGAACTCTGTTGTAAGTGCAGATGAAGCCCTGGTCATCTGTACTCCTGATGTTTCTGCAATCAGAGATGCGGACAGGGTTATTGGCCTTCTATATTCAAAATCAATCACGCCAAAACTCATAGTGAACAGAATTGAGCCGGCCCGGGTTGCAAGGGGTGAAATGCTGAGCCACCAAGATGTGCTGGATGTATTGTCAATTGACATTGCAGGATTAGTTCCTCTTGATGAATATGTATTAACATCCTCAAACATGGGAATGCCTTTAGTCTTACAAAAAGAATCCAAAGCAGGTCAAGCGTTTACGCGCATAGCAAGACGACTTAATGGAGAGACTGATCTGCCCATTGAAGTCCCCACACACAGGACAGGAATGTGGAAAACAATCAGCAAAAAATTCGGCTTTACAAAATAAGGATATCCCATGTTCAGCAAATTACTAAGAAAATTAACCAGCCAGGATAAAAAAAACAGCAAAAATGAAGCAAAGAAAAGACTTCAATTTGCCCTTGTATATGACAAACTGGAAATCGATGACAGCACATTAAAGGACCTGCAAAACGATATTATCCAAGTTATTTCCAGATACTTTGATATTGACAAAGATAGTCTCAGCCTTGAAATAGAACGAGGTGAAGACAAGTCCGCTCTGGTATTTAATACACCAATCCTTAATATGAAAAGACGATAAACAATACTTTCATCAGATCACTAAACCTCTGATTCTTTTTTAGCCACTCTTATGGAAAGCTCCTGAAGCTGCTTAATGGATGCTACAGAGGGTGCTCTCGTTAAGAGACAAGTCGCTTTCTGGGTTTTTGGAAAAGCAATAACATTTCTTATGGAATCTTCCCCGCATAAAAGCATAACAAGTCTGTCAAGGCCAAAGGCAATACCACCATGGGGAGGTGCTCCTGAGGCTAAAGCATCAAGCAGAAAGCCAAATTTTTCCTTAGCTTCTTTTTCCTCTATGCCTAACATCTTTAGAACTTTCTGCTGCATCTGATCTGAATGGATACGGATACTTCCACCACCAATCTCAACACCGTTCAAGACAATGTCATAGGCTCTTGATTTAACTTCAGCAGGGTTTGTGTCAAGTTTGTCAATATCCTCTTCCACCGGAGACGTAAAAGGATGGTGCAGCGCCTGATATCTTTTCTCGGTTTCATCATATTCCACCAGAGGAAAATGCGTGACCCAGACAAATTCAAAAATGTTATTATCAATCAATTCAAGGCGTCGGGCAAGTTCATTTCTAAGCTGCCCCAGTGCTTCATTGGTAATCTGGGGTTTGTCTGCCACAAAAAAAACAATATCACCCACTTCAAGGTCAAGCCTCTCTTTCATGGCCTGTTTTTCCTCTTCGGAAAAGAATTTTACAATGGGAGATTGCCAACCATCTTCATTTATCTTGATCCAGGCAAGGCCTTTTGCTTTATAAATAGATGCAAATTCAGTTAAGTCATCAATAATTTTTCGTGTAAAATTAGCACAGCCTTTGGCATTGATGCCCTTTACGAGCCCGCCCTGTTTTACAATATTCGCAAAAACCTTAAAATCAGCATCTTTGACAATATCAGAAATGTCCTTGAGTTCCAGATCAAATCTCATATCAGGCCTGTCCAGTCCAAATCGTTCTATGGCTTCATCATAGGTAAGTCTTTTAAAAGAATTTTCCAGTTCAATACCTTTAATATCTTTAAATATCTTCTGAACCAGGCCTTCGGCAACTTTAATAATATCTTCTTCATCAATAAAAGACATTTCAACATCAATCTGGGTAAATTCAGGCTGACGATCTGCTCGTAAATCTTCATCTCTGAAGCACCTTACTATCTGATAATATTTTTCAAACCCGCTTATCATAAGCATCTGCTTAAAAAGCTGGGGAGACTGGGGCAAAGCAAAAAACTCACCATGACATACACGGCTTGGTACAAGGTAATCCCTCGCGCCTTCCGGAGTACTTTTCGTAAGAACAGGTGTTTCAATATCTAAAAAATCCTGCCCATCAAAATAATCTCTGATAATTTTCGCAACCCTGCTCCTTATAATGATATTCTGCTGAAGGCGTGGTCGCCTTAAATCTATATGCCGATATTGCAGCCGAACATTTTCTGAAGCATCTATTCTGTCATCAACTTGAAAAGGAGGAGTCTCAGCCGTGTTGAATATTTTCAATTCTTCAACAAGAATTTCTATTGCGCCGGTATCCATTTTCGGATTAAGCATATCATCAGGTCTGCTCTCAACCTTTCCTTTGACACCCAGGACATATTCACTTCTCAACTCCTGTGCCTTGGCATGGGTATCTTTGGCAATCTCAGGGTTAAACACTATCTGGGTGATACCGTAACGATCTCTAAAATCTACAAAAACAACACCGCCGTGGTCACGGCGACGCTGCACCCATCCCATGAGTACGACTTCTTTTCCTATATCTTCTGCTCGTAATTCACCACAATTATGGGTACGTTTCATATTCCCTAATAAATCAGTCACGTATATTCCTCTATTAATTTAATTTTTCTTTTTAAATATTTCTATTATTTCTTCTACAGGATTATCAGCTTTTACCAAAACCTGTTCCCGGGTATCCATATTCCTTAGAACCAGAGCATTCTCTTTAATCTCTTTTTCCCCGGCTATAAGAACATATTTGGCACCAAGCTTATCAGCTCTTTTCATAAGCGCTTTCAGGCTTTTACCTCTATAATCCACTTCGGTTCTGAGGCCTTTTAAATTCAAATCTGTTGACCAATAGTAAGCAGATTCCATAGCAGGCTCGCCCAAAGCGATAATAAAAAGGTCAGGTTGCTCGCTATCAATATTTTTATCCAGAGTTTCCATAACTTCCACAAGCCTGTCAAATCCTATGGCAAAACCAATTGCCGGTATATCAGGGCCGCCCATTTCTTTTACAAGTAAGTCATATCTGCCACCGCCAGCCACAGCACTCTGGGCCCCAAGGCTTGTGGTCTGTATCTCAAAAGCAGTTCTGGTATAATAATCAAGTCCACGAACAAGGGTTTTATCTTCAATAAATTCAACGCCCTGTGCTGTCAGCGTCCTTTTAACTGTATCAAAATGTTTTTTACATCCATTACAAAGAAAATCCAGGCTTGACGGTGCGTCTTTTAAAGCTTCTTTACACTGGGGAACCTTGCAATCAATCGTTCTTAAAGGGTTAGTGTCTTTTCGACGTATGCAATTGGGACAAAGCTCACCTTTTTTTGTTTCAAGCAGGTCTAAAAGTGCTTTTTGAAAAGCCGGTCTGCATTCAGGGCAGCCAAGAGAATTTATGTGAGCCTTGAGATCTGTAAGGCCAAGCCGACTGAACAATTCATTTAGTAAGAAAATAAGATTACTGTCAACATAAGGAGCTTCAACACCAAAAATCTCAGCATCAATCTGGTAGAATTGTCTGTATCTTCCCTTCTGAGGTCTTTCCCTTCTGAACATTGGCCCAATGGTGAAAAATTTCCTCACAGGATCAGACGCATACATTTTATGTTGGACATAGGCTCTAACCATAGAGGCGGTTGCTTCAGGTCTTAATGTAAGCTTGTCACCCTTTCTATCAGGGAAAGTATACATTTCCTTTTCAACAATATCAGTTACTTCACCAATACTTCGTGCAAAAACCTCTGTTTTTTCAAGTATTGGCAGCCGAATCTCTTCGAAACCAAAAGCTTTAAAAAGAGCAATCGCTTCTTTTTCAATTTTTTGCCATAATTTGATATTCTCGGGAAGAATATCTCTAAACCCACGTATAATCTGCATATTCATATCATCAAACTTATTATAATTTCATCCAACAAAATAAAACAAACCTGTAATATAATCAAAACAGGGGTATAAAGTCAATAGGGCATTTACCCTAGCAATATTATGAATTATTATATTTGTCTTGCCAACAAAGCCTTTACAAAACTAAAATAGATTGATAGTGATGCCAGATAAAATATCATTATCTATGAGGAATTATGGAGCCCAAAAAATACATACTGACCATGCTGGTTGAAAACGAACCGGGTGTGACTGCAAGGATAACAGGGTTATTTGCAGGAAGGGGATATAACATTGAAACAATTTGTGGAGCCCCGACAGCAAACCCTAAAATGTCAAGAATAACCATTACAACAAAAGCCCATCCTTTACAGCTTGAACAATGCATGAAACAGATAAAGCGCTTGGTTAATGTTATCAAATTAAGAGATATGACCGGAGAAGAAGCCGTAAAAAGAGAAATGGCGATTGTCTGTGTAGAATCAAAACCGGATACTCAAAAAAGCCTTTTAAAAATTATTGAAAAATATAATGGCAAAATTATTGATGCAAGCCAAGAAAATTATATTTTTGAAATTACCGATAAAGAGAACAGAATTGACGAGTTATTAGCTTTGCTGGATCCTTTTGGCGTAAAAAAACTTGCCCGTTCCGGCCTGTTAGCTCTTTACCGGGAATCTTAACTATTTTAACAGGCTAAAATCGACAGGTTTAATTCTCACGATAAAAACAGAGGCAATAAAATAAAATATTGCAAGATAAATAAAAACCAGTGAAAAATTGCCATTATCAAAATCCAGTATAAAACCGCTTAACCATGGACCTAAAAGACCCGCTACAAAACCATAAGCTGTAAAAACAAGCCCAAATATCCTGCCAAAATTAACAATCCCAAAACAATTAGATACAAGAGGTGCTGATACAGCAAACATTGCTCCGAAAGCAAGTCCTATGCATGCCGCCAACAAAGAGACTATAGTCAAATTGGCTGAAAATATAAGCAGGACATAAGCGAAACCTGCTATCAGAAAACATATCATGAGAATTTTCTGATGGGCATAATAATCAGCCAGGCGGCCGCACAATAAACGCCCCAGGCCATTAGCTATACTAAAGCCTATAAGAATCCATACATATTGATCAAGATTTAATCCAAGGGAATCGCCATAGGAAGCCGAAAGCGTTATCATTGATATCCCCCCTGCTCCGGCCAAGGCCCACACACCCCAAAGCAACCAGAAAGATTTTAACCGTATTGTTTCAAAAAAACTTAAAACAAGAGTGTTCGCTCCCATTTCCATTAAAGGTTCTTTTTCATCCTGACCATAAACAGGTAACCGAATAAAAAAAGAAACAGAGGTTGAGAATATCAGGCAGAGCAACGCGACAATGCTTGTCATAACAAATGCTCCATATGACAGAAGAAGCATTGTCATTAAGGGAGAAATTACAGCAGCGGCCCCCCCAAAAAGAAGGTTTACCATTCCTGTTGAAGTGCCTTTATGGTCTGGGAAGAGAAGTTGAGTAACTGTCAGTACCGGGATATAGACAAAACCACAAAAAAAACCTGACGCAAAACCCCAAATATATACCATGGACATTGAATGCGCAAAACCCACAAAAAACATTGCAAGACCACAGGCTAAATTCCCGATGAAAATTAAATAATGAAATTTGATCTTCTCCTGAAGCTTGCCAGTCAGATACATTGAGCACCCAGTGCCCATAAGAAGAAAAAACATCAACCTTCCCACATCTTCTTTCCCGACATGAAAAGTTGTCTGCCAATAGGAAGCCATTACTCCCGGGAATCCGAATACAAAGCCGCCAACAAAAAAGATTGCCATGCAACAGAACAGAAAATTTCTTCTTTTTAAGCTATTATTCATAATTTAGGGATTTACCATAACAAATCCAAATGATTTTGAATATAACAAAAACCTCTGGTTGCTTATTAATATTTTCTATATGAAACTCCTTAGCAAACAGAAAAAATCTATAAGAATTGTTGACAGGTTAAAGATACCTTTATATACTCATCTGAAAATGAATAATTACAAGTGTTTCTTATGAACAACTTGTGAAAAAGTGAAAGAAATTTTGGATTTTAACAGCATCAAGGAGGTGCAAGTGAAAGACGAACAAGAGTTGCATGAAACGCAACAGGAGAAACCAGGGGTTTCCAGGAGGGATTTTCTTAAAACCTTAACTGGAACTGCCGCTGGAATTGGCATTTCACAGGTTTTTAATCCTGCAGTTATTGCTGCAATGAAAGAAGGATTAAAAAATCATCCAGTTCTCTGGATTCAGGGTCAGGGCTGTACTGGTTGTTCAGTATCGCTATTAAATTCAGTTGAACCTACAATTGCTAAAGTTCTTTTAGACGTTATTAGTTTACAGTTTCATCCAACTATTATGGCTTCTGAAGGTGAAACAGCTCTTGAAAATATGTATCGTATTGCCAAAGAATATAAAGGCAAGTTTTCACTTGTGGTTGAAGGTGCTATACCAATGGCTGCAGATGGGAAATACTGCATTGTTGGAGAAATAGACCACAAAGAGATTACCATGCTTGACTTGACTAAAGAGCTTGGAGAAATGGCTGGCAGTGTACTTGCAGTCGGAACATGTGCAGCATACGGTGGAATTCCTGCCGCTAAAGGAAATGTTACCGGTGCTACAGGTGTAATGGGCGTATTTAAAAAATATGGAATTAAAACACCTACTGTAAACATTCCAGGTTGCCCAATCCATCCTGACTGGGTTATCGGATCAATAGTACACCTTCTTACTAAAGGCGTTCCAGAACTTGACGCTGATGGCCGTCCAGTCCTTTTCTTTGGTGAAAACATCCATGAAAACTGCCCACACCTTGATGAATTAGATGAAGGCATTATGTCTGCATCTCTATCAGATCCCAAGGGTTGCAGGATGGATCTTGGTTGCGCCGGACCGGACACAAATGCTGACTGTTTCCAACGTAAATGGAACAGCGGTCTTAACTGGTGTGTAGACAATGCTATATGTATCGGATGTGTTGAACCAGGATTTCCTGATGCATCATCTCCTTTCTATGAAGCGAAATAATATAAAATAAGACCAAGGAGGTTTTAATATGGCAGGTTGTAAACCAAAATCAGAACCAGCTGGTTCTGGGAAAAAGATAAAAGTCTCAATTGACCCTTTAACCAGGGTTGAGGGACATCTTAAAGCAGAAGTGGAAGTAAAAGGTGGTGTTGTTGTCGATGCCAGAGTATTTGGCGGCATGTATCGTGGTTTTGAGCAAATACTTAAAGGCAGAGACCCAAGAGATGCAGCCCAGATTACCCAGAGAATCTGTGGTGTTTGCCCTACAGCACATGCCCAGGCATCAGTTTTAGCCCTTGACGATGCTTTTGGCGTTAAACTTACTGATAATGGTAGAATTGCAAGAAATCTGATTCTAGGTGCCAATTTTCTTCAATCACACATTCTTCATTTTTATCATCTTGCAGCTCTTGATTATGTAAATGGCCCGGATGTAGCGCCATTTGTCCCAAGATATGAAAAAAATGATATCCGTTTAGACAAAGCAACTAACGCAGTTGGTGTTAACCAATATCTTGAAGCTCTTGAAATGAGAAAAATTTGCCATGAGATGGTTGCACTTCTCGGTGGTAAAATGCCTCATGTTCAAGGTGTTGTTGTTGGCGGGGCTACTGAAATCCCAACCGCAAAAATTCTTAATGAATATGCAGTTCGTTTTAAAAAAGTTAAGAAATTTGTTGAAGAAAAATATCTACCACTCGTTTATCTACTTGCAGGTCCTTATGGTGATCTACTCAAATGTGGTGGCGGACATAAAAACCTTATCTCATATGGTGTTTTCCCAATAGATTCTAAAGGGAATACTCTTTTAAAATCAGGTGTTTATACCGATGGTAAATTTTCCAAACTTGATTCTGACCAAATCAAAGAATATGTTAAGTATTCTTTCTTTGATTCAGGAACCGGATTACATCCAAGTGTTGGTGAAACAAACCCAAACCCATATAAAAAAGGTGCTTACAGTTTCATTAAAGCGCCTCGTTATAATGGTAAACCCCATGAAGCCGGCCCACTTTCGAGAGTCTGGATAACTAACCCGGAACTTTCAAAAACAGGTCAAGACACTCTTGGTGTTAAAACAATTCGTGAGATTGGTGATGCTGCGTTCTCCGTCCTTGGAAGACACGTTGCAAGAGCTGAGGAAACTTTAGTTGTTGCCAATGCTGTTGAACAATGGCTGACAGAAGCAAAACCTGGAAAAGAAACACTGGTTTCTACTCCAATCCCAAAATCTGCTGAAGGTCTTGGACTTTCAGAAGCTCCTCGTGGTGCATTGCTTCATTATGTAAATATCAAAAATAGTGTAATTGAGAACTACCAGATTACATCAGCAACAATATGGAATACAGGCCCAATGGATGACATGGGCCAAAGAGGTGCAATTGAAGAAGCCCTCATTGGAATTCCTGTACCAGATCCTAAGAATCCGGTTAATGTGGGGCGCTTGATACGCTCCTTTGATCCATGACTGGGCTGTGCTGTCCACGTGTTGGACGCAAATACTGGTGAAGTTACAGTTGTTGACGTACCTCTTTAATAGGTGCTCTAATAACCAAACTTTAGAATTTATATAAAAAAGGGGTGAATTCTTTTCACCCCTTTTTTACTTTTGTTAATATTGTTATTTGTAAAACTGGAACTATATAAAAAATTGAAAAAGCTACTTGTATTAGGTGTTGGAAACACTTTAATGATCGATGAAGGATTTGGCGTGCATGCAGTCCATGAATTCTGGAAAGAAAAAGATAACTTTGATGAAAGCCTGGTAGATTTCATAGATGGTGGGACTTTTACCCAGGATATTTTCTTTCTCTTTGAAAAATACGAACTTCTACTCGTTCTTGACATTGTGAGAGCAGGTCATAAACCCGGAACAATATACAGGCTTAAAGAAGATGAATTAAGACATGATAAAAAACAGCCATTATCATTGCACGACATAGACCTTCTTGACTCTCTGGACATGGCAAAAATGAAAGGCCACAGCCCGGAACTTACAGTCCTTGGTATTGAACCTGGAGAAATCAACTGGGGTACAGAACTCACTCCAGCATTACAAAAAGCATTCCCAGCATACATGGAAGCTGCAAGGAAAGAAATCAAAAGCCTTCTTAATCAGGTTTAAAAGAATGTTTGCGTTAATTTATAAAAGCAATTGAAAGCTTCTTCTAATGTAATACCTTTTATATCTATTGACACTGATAATCAAACTTAATATAGATTAATTAAGCATTTTATTCTAATTTCTTATAATCAAAGGAATTATTATGATTAATGGTGACATTACTATAGAAGACAATGATTTTCTGCTTCATTTTATTAAAAATTTTAACAGGCAGATTTTCGTTGTTTCAAAAAATTATGAAGTGCTTGCTGCCACAAACTGGTCCATCGCAGAAACAGGCAACGCTTCGTTTGAACAAATAAAAAATAAAAAATGTTATAAGGTCTTCTTTAATGAAAAAGAGCCTTGCGTAACATGCCCAGTAACTTTTGTAAAAAAAACAGACCACTATGTACTACGCAAAATTAGTAAAAAAAGCACAAAAGCAACCTGCATTTATGCTTACCCTCTTAATGACGATAAATTAAGCGAAAAAGCCATTGTTGTCCTTGATTTTAACCCTGAAGCCTATGATATTAAAGATGACAGAGGGACAGCTCCTGATGTCTTCCTGCGAAACCTTGTTTCCAGCGCTGTTGATGGAATCATTGCCTCTGATATGACCGGGAAAGTTATTCTTTTCAATAAAGCTGCCTCAAAAATCACTGGTTATTCAAAAAAAGAAGCAATAGAAACTCTAAACATTGAAAATATTTATCCAAATGGCGATGCAAAAGAAATCATGAGGAACCTCAGAATTGAAAAATATGGCGGAAAAGGTATATTGAAACGCTATAAACAAACATGCCTGAAAAAAAACGGGGAGTATTCTCCAATTAGCTTGACTGCGTCTATTATATATGAAGGAGAGAAAGAGGTTGCAACCATGGGGTTTTTTCATGATCTCAGCGAAACCATCCGTATGGAAAAAGAACTGAAAAAAACTCAAAACCAACTTCTTCAGGCAGAAAAGATGTCTTCTTTAGGGCAGCTCTCTGCCGGGGTGGCCCACCAGCTTAACAACCCCCTAGGAGGGATCACACTTTTTTCTCAACTTATGCTGGAAGAACATGACCTTTCTGAAAGCGCCAGAACTGACATTAAGAGAATAAAAAAAGAAGCTGAAAGATGCCGCTTAATTGTTAAAGAACTGCTCGAATTTTCAAGGCAGACAAAAAAAGAAATTAAACCCTATGATATTAATGCACTGATAAAAAGAACTCTCTTCCTGCTGAAAAACCAGGCTCTTTTCCAGAATATAGAAATAATTACAGATTTCACCGAAGACTTTACAGAGGCTTATGCAGATGTTCAACAGCTCAATCATGTTTTCATGAATATCATCCTAAATGCTGCTGATGCCATGGAAGGAAGCGGAACACTTACAATCAAAACTTCTTTTATTATAAAAACAAGCACCATCTTAATTGAAATTTCTGATACAGGACCTGGTTTTAAAGACAATGTCCTTAAAAATATTTTTGAGCCGTTTTTTACAACTAAAGAAGAGGGAAAAGGGACAGGCTTAGGCTTAAGCATGGCCTATGGTATTATTGAAAACCACAACGGAAAGCTATCGGCAAAGAACAACAGAAACGAAGGGGCAACATTTTTCATAGAGCTACCAACAAAGCAAAGCAATAACTAACTGTCTACCAACACTTTTATGTTGACATGACATTCTTTCCTAGATTAGAGTAAAGAAGGTAAAAAGATATTTTCATTGACCACTATCATCAGAGGAGACAAATATTATGAATACAAAAAAAAGAATTCTTGTTATTGATGACGAACCTGATTTTGCGTCGATTGTACAAACCAACCTAAGGAATGAAGGATTTGATGTTGATGTGGCATATGATGGAGTTGAAGGTCTTGAAAAAGTCAAAGCAAACCCTCCTGACGCTATTGTGCTTGATGTTATGATGCCTGAAAAAGACGGATACGAAGTATGTTCCGAACTCAAAAGCGATGAAAAGTATCAGAATATCCCCATAATAATGCTTACGGCAGTAGCTGATCATGTTGGCTCAACAAGATACTCCCATGCTGATGGCATGAGCATGGAAGCTGACGATTACCTCCCCAAACCAGCATCAGCTGAACAAATAACTAAAAGTGTAAAAGGGTTAATATAGATTTTACCTAGCTGTAAATTTTCTTAATAAACTTCAGGTTCAAAAAACATGAAGCTTTTTTGTTTGTTCAGCGATGAAAGAGTGTTCAGGTCAAGAGCACCAGATATTTATTCATCAATTTTTAAAAAAATTGGTATCCAAGCTAAATATATTCCTTTTAGAGTACTACCCAGTGATATTGGCAATGCCATGAAAAGCCTTAAGGTTCTTAATATTGACGGTGCTAATATTACTATGCCCTATAAGGAATCTGTTCTTCCTTATGTGGACGTTCTTTCTGAAGGAGCAAATATTATCCAGGCTGTTAATACGGTAATACGTTCTGAAGACAAGTTAAAAGGATACAACACCAATGCTATAGGCTTCATGGATACATTGGAAGAAGCAAATTTTGATATTAACAATAAAACAGCCCTTGTATTTGGCACTGGTGGTGCTGCTAAGGCAGTTGTTTTTATTTTAAACTGGCTTAGGGCTAACTCTGTTACCATTGCAGGGCGTTCCATTGAAAGACTTGATCTCATTGTCAAAAAATTTGGCGGAAAAACAGAACATATAAGCTCTATTGCTTCACAGCCAATAACTGCAGACATCATAATAAACGCTACCGCAGTCTCAAGCGAAGAGGAATCTCTGGAATTTGCCCAGCTAATAAGCCGGCTTGATACCAGAAATTGTGAACTGATAATCGATCTTAATTATGGCCGCAAAAAAAACTTCTGGGAAAGTTTAGCAAAATCCAATAATATAAAATTCATTGATGGGCTTACCCCTCTTTCTCACTCTGCAAGACGCAACCTCATGCTCTGGACCAAGATTGATGTGGATTATGAAGAATTTAGAAAAGCTGCTAATGAATCAATATAAATTTTGCCTTAAGCAGAAAGGGAGCATTTAAGAGTGACAACAACATTAGATATCAACAAAATTCTTGTTATTGATGATGAAGAAAGCCTTCGGGATGGTGCAGAAAGGATTCTATCCAGGATGGACTTTACGGTCTTTCTTGCTTCTACAGGACAGGAAGGGCTTGATATCCTTAAAAACGAACCTGCGGGTATTGTATTGCTTGACTTAAAAATGCCGGGCATGGATGGCATGGAAGTTCTTAAAAAAATTTCAGCTATTGAAAAAAATATCCTTGTCATAGTAATTACGGGGTATGCAACGATTGAAACCGCCATTGAAGCCATGAAAATAGGTGCTTATGATTTTATTCCCAAACCCTATGAGCCCGATCAGCTAAGGATTGTTGTAAACAGAGCAAAGGAAAAATTAGGCCTTGAACAATCTACGATAAACCTTGAAAAAAAACAGAAGGAAACACTCAACGTACTGCACACTGAAAGAAGCAGGACCCATACTATAATCGAATCTCTTCCCAATGGGGTTATTGTTACAAACCCTGAAGGCAATGTTATTCTGATAAACCCGGCCTGCTGCCAATACCTTGGATGCGGTTTTGAGGAAGAAAATAAGGAAGATGCCGGGCCCATTGACAGATATATTGATGATGATGAGCTCTGTTCCCTTGCTAAAAATATTTCCAAAGGCAAGTATATTGATTATACTGAGCTTCCGTCCAAGGAGATTGAAACAAAAGACGGAAAATTCCTTTTAGCACGTTGCCGGCCAGTAATTGGAGACAAGCAGGAATGTCTGGGATGTGTTGTGAATCTCATGGATATTTCTGCCATGAAAACCCTTGACCTTCTAAAATCAGAATTTGTTTCAAAAGTAACCCATGAGCTCCGTTCACCCCTTTCCACAATTCATGAACAACTTGACATGGTCATCAGAAATAAACATAAGCAGAGTGACCAGCAAGATCAATACATGCTCTCCCGGGCAAAAGAAAAAGTATATGGCCTTATCTCTACCATTGGAGACTTACTTGACCTGTCCCGGATTGAAACAGGAGCTTCCGCTAAATCCCACAACCCTGTCAAGGTTGATGAGGTTCTGAAAAACATTACTGATTTTCTTGATGCCAGAGCAATAGCAAAAAAACAGACATTAACTCTTGAAACACCGACCAATCTTTTACCAACGTTAAAAACAGATATTGTAACTCTGGAAAGTGTATTTGGTAATCTTATAGCCAATGCAATAAACTACACCCAAGATGGTGGAGAAATTAAAGTAATTGCGGATAAAACCGGTAATAATATCCGGGTTCAAGTTATAGATAATGGCTTTGGCATTGAAGCAAAGCATATGGATAAGATATTCAAACGATTCTATAGAGTTAAAAATGATAAGACTAGATTCCTTGTAGGAACCGGCCTTGGCCTTCCCATTGTAAAAAATATTGTGGATTCAATGAATGGATTTATTGAAGTTAAAAGTGAGGTGGGTAAAGGCTCAACATTTACGGTTATCCTGCCGTTGGATCAGTCAGATAATGCAATAATGTAGGGTTGCACAAACGATATATGATTACTATCTAAATTGCCCTCAGTACATAACCTATACAATTACACACCCAGAAAAATATTAAATTGAATAATAATGCTTGACTTCTATTCGACAATCTTATATAGTATGTAGATTGTGCTATGTTGTATTAGCACGTAGGTTTCCCTCCCAAGGTGTATATCCCCGACAATAAAAGCGGCGTTATCCCTCAAAGTTTGAAACTTGTATTTTTTATTTTTATTTAGGAGATTGCCAACATGGCTAACGGTACTGTAAAATGGTTTAACGACTCAAAAGGTTTTGGATTTATCGAACAACAAGACGGTGGAAAAGATGTTTTTGTACATCATTCTGCTATTAACTCAACCGGTTTTAAATCCCTCAATGAAGGGGATAGTGTTACATTCGACATTGAAGACGGCCAAAAAGGCCCCGCTGCAGCAAATGTAACCGTGGCTTAGTAAACCGCTTTATTTGCTACAAAAAAAGTCACCTTGATGACTTGAAAAATAAAAGACCCTGAACAGAATATCGTTCGGGGTCTTTCTATTTCTACGAAAGCCACTCATCGTTTTCACAAAAATTGATGTGGATAAGAAACACTAAAAGCCAAATAGAGAATTTTATATCTATGGAAATGTGTAAAAAATGCGCTGAATGTTGTAAAAATTATCCTTTAATAAGATTATCTAAAAATGAAATCAATTTATTAGAACTATCGACAGGATTACATTTTGGTATACCCATAAACTCAAAAGGTATAGCTTATGAAGGATATCTTTTACAATTTAAAGAAAACGGAGATTGCCTTTTCTTAAATGAGAATAATGGCAGTTATTCTTGTGATGTGTATGAAGTGCGGCCTGAAATTTGTAGAAAATATCCATCAAACCTCAGGCAGCAAGAGGTCTGCGCCTTAAATAGGGAAAAATTGTCTTCCTGAATTTAAACAAAAATCATTAAAGGAATAAAAGAAACCATGAGATTAAAAGTAATAAGTTTTTTATTTGTTATAATATTCTGCCTTGCCTACAGCGATGTCTGGGCAAAAAATACAATTGTAGTATTAGAAACCAACATGGGGGATATTGAGATTGAACTTTTTGAGAAAGAAGCCCCACTGGGTACTGCAAATTTCTTGAATTATGTGGATTCAAACTTTTATAAAGATGTTGTTTTTCACAGAGTCATTAAAGGCTTTATGGTTCAAGGCGGAGGTTTTGATAAAAACATGAACAAGAAAAAAACAGGCCTTCCCATCAAAAATGAAGCAAACAACGACAAGAAAAACATTAGAGGCACTCTCTCTTACGCAAGAACACAAGACATAGATTCAGCCACATCACAGTTTTTTATCAACCTTGTTGATAATGCATCTCTGGATTATAAAAATGAAAGAAAGTATGGATATGCAGTTTTCGGAAAAGTGATAAATGGGATGGAAGTTATTGATGATATTGCTAAAATAAAAACAGGTAATGTCAAAATGCACAGGGATGTTCCGCAGGAATCAGTCATTATTATCAAAGCTGCCAGAAAATAAGGGAATGTTCAAAATTCTGTGTCAAAGTTTTTGATTCCAATTTTACCGCATATACCAGCGGAAGTAAAAATCAGATCCGAGAATGGGCCTCAAAATAGCCACTTCGGAGAATTTGACTTTTTGCTGGAGCGGGTTTCGGGAACCATCGTTTCCATTTGCATATAAACCTATCAAATTTTTAATTCCTTTTCCAGCCTTCCTTCAAAAAATATTGCAAGCTGAGAAATTGTTAGAGACCAGTTTTGGATCGGCATTGTCCATTTTTTACTGGCATTCTTAATGCCCATATACAACAGC
>Ga0307988_1001062_pt1 | contig 16613 bp, 13 predicted proteins | sample EllFjometagen183_FD_203166 | JGI IMG/M metagenome (GOLD analysis project Ga0307988, IMG submission 203166) | Marine microbial communities from Ellis Fjord, Antarctic Ocean - #183 | ecosystem: Environmental > Aquatic > Marine > Unclassified | place: Southern Ocean | collected 2014-10-08 | reverse complement strand
TACTGTACGGTTTACAAATTTTAAGTGACGATTTAGCAACACTTCATTATAGAACAGCGGGAAAACAAAAAGCACCACTAATTGTAAGAACACGTGGCCATAGACTAGAAGGTATTTGGCATTCTGGTTCTCCAATGGGAGCAATTGTGCACTTATTAAGAGGGATGAACATTTTGGTTCCTAGAAATATGACCAAAGCCGCAGGATTTTATAATACATTACTAGAATGTGATGAGCCAGCATTAATTGTTGAAAATTTAAATGGTTATCGTCTAAAAGAAAAACTGCCTAACAATTTTGGTGAATTTAAAACGCCAATTGGTGTTGTTGAAACTATAAAAGAAGGAACTGATATTACGGTAGTTTCATACGGTTCCACCTTAAAAATTGTAGAAGATACCGTTAACAATTTAGCACAAGTTGATATAAATATTGAAATTATTGATGCGCAAAGTTTATTACCTTTTGACAACAAGCATGATGTAGTAAAAAGTATTCAAAAAACAAATAGACTTATTATTATTGATGAAGATGTTCCTGGAGGAGCTTCTGCTTATTTATTAAATGAAATTTTGGAAAAGCAAAATGCATATGATTATTTAGATAGTAAGCCAGTTACATTAACAGCAAAAGATCATAGAGCTGCTTATGGAACTGATGGTGATTATTTTTCTAAACCAAATGCAGAGGATATTTTTGAAGCTATTTATAATATAATGCACGAAGTCAATCCAGATAAATACAAAAAATTATATTAAAATTATACATTAAAAAATCCCACAATAGTGGGATTTTTTAATTACTTACTTGCAAAAAGCTTTATATCATTTTCAGATACTTCTTTTTCTCCCAAAATAATAAGGCGTTCAACAACATTTCTAAGTTCCCTAATATTACCAGTCCAATCATAATTTTGAAGTAATTTAACTGCTGATTCTGAAAAATATTTCTTAGCAGTACCTTGCTCATTTGCAATTTGCTCAGTAAAAAATTCTATGAGTAATGGAATATCTTCTCTTCGTTCATTTAAAGCTGGAACATTAATCAAAATAACAGCTAATCTATGATATAAATCTTCTCTAAATTTACCTTCAGAAATTTCCTTTTTTAAATCTTTATTAGTTGCTGCTATAACTCTAACATCAACTTTTATATCCTTATCACTTCCAACCCTAGAAATTTTACTTTCTTGTAAAGCTCTTAAAACTTTAGCTTGAGCTGAAAGACTCATATCTCCAATTTCATCAAGGAAAATAGAGCCACCATTAGCGGCTTCAAATTTACCTGTTCTATCTTTATTTGCACCTGTAAACGAGCCTTTTACATGACCAAAAAGTTCACTTTCAATTAATTCTGAAGGAATTGCTGCACAATTCACCTCAACCATTGGACCTTTAGTTCTTTCACTTTTTTCATGTAACCAATGTGCTACTAGTTCTTTCCCTGTTCCGTTTGGACCTGTAATAAAAACACGTGCATCCGTTGGCGCAACTTTTTCGATCATTGTTTTAATATGAGTAATGGCTTCACTTTCACCAATCATTTCATATTTTTTACTAACTTTTTTCTTTAAAAGTTTGTTTTCAACAACCAATTCTTTTTTATCAAGTGCATTACGAACTGTATTCAATAAACGATTTAAATCTGGTGGTTTTGAAATATAATCAAAGGCTCCTAAACGCATGGTATTCACAGCTGTATCTAAATCTCCGTGACCAGAAATCATTACAATTGGAATTTCAGGCTTTAATTCTTTTATTTTTTCTAATACCTCAACACCATCCATTTTAGGCATTTTAATATCACACAATACCAAATCAAAATCTGATTTAGAAATCATATCAATACCAACCAAACCATCTTCAGCTTCTTCAACTTGATATGTCTCATTTTCTTCAGAAATTATTTTTTTTAACACCCTGCGAATTGCAGCTTCATCTTCAATAATTAATATTTTTGACAACATTTTTACTTGATTTATAAATTCATTTGGCATACGTCTTTCAAAAACTACACCACAACTATTTTTATATTATAATTTACTTTGTTTTGTACATATGTACATCTCGCTGAGGGAAAGGAATTGTAATATTATTTTCTCTAAATAATTTATCAATCTCAAAACGAATATCACTTTTAGGAATTCCAGCTTCAAAACTATTATTAAGTGTAAAAATCAATTTAAAATCTAAAGAACTATCTCCAAAATTAATAAATAATACTAAAGGTTCTGGCTTTTTTAAAACTGAAGGATGTGAACTTGCAGCTTGTAATAACAATTTTTTAACCAACTGAATATCACTACCATATGCAACACCTACAGTTACATTTTCTCTAGTTTCTGTCCCGTTTTCTGTCCAGTTATATAAACTGTTTGTTAAATATAAATGGTTAGGTATTATTAGTACTTTATTGTCTATTGTTACAGCTCTAGTAGTTCTCAATTTAATATTCTCAACACGTCCAATTTTACCATCTAGTTCAATAATATCACCTACATGAACTGACTGATCGACTAAAATAAAAACCCCAGAAATAATATCCTGAAATAACGTTTGTAATGCTAAACCAACACCAACTAATAATGCCGCTGAAGCTGCAAAAATTGCAGTAACATTTACACCTATATTGTGAAATGTCATTAATATTATAGTTACATAAATAAACCACTTTCCATAAGAAAAAAGTGAGATAAATTTAACCTTATCATCTTCAGGAAGCTTTCTTGTCATAAATTTTCTTGCTAACTTCATGAGAAGTGAAGTAACAAATAACACAATAAATACAATTAAAATTGCTTTTATTGAGATATGAATATCCTTACCAAATGTAAATTCATAATTTAGAAATTCTAATAATTTATCCATGGTTTAGTTTACACTTATAAATTAATATTTTAACCATTTATACAATTCTTTATAGCTAGGTTTTTTTCCGTACATTAAAATTCCAACTCTGTAAATTTTTGCAGCAAACCAAACTATTGCTATAAAGGTAATAATTAGCAATAACATAGAAGTTATTATTTGCCACCAAGGGACTCCAAACGGAATACGCATTAACATAACTATTGGTGATGTTAATGGAAATAACGAAAATCCTAAAGCTATTGGTCCATGTGGATTTTCAATTACAGAAAACCCAACATAAATTGCGATTACTAATGGCATTAAAACTGGCATCATAAATTGTTGCGTATCTGTTTCACTGTCAACAGCAGCTCCAATTGCGGCATAAATTGAGCTGTAGATTAAATAACCTCCCAAAAAGTAAATTATAAACGAAAAAAACATAGTTAAAATTGGCAAACTTTTAATTTCTTGAAGTACCATTTGTAATTCACTAGCTGAAGTTTGTTGAACCTGTTGAACAATTTCTGGATTCATTTGCCCAATACTTGTACTGGAGCTTGCTGCTTCTATTCCAAATATATAGGTTATTGCAGTTAGTATTAAACCTGCTGAGATTGCCCAAATAATAAATTGTAAAATTCCTGCCAATGCATTTCCAAGTATTTTTCCCAACATTAATTGAAAAGGTTTTACTGATGAAATTATAACTTCAATAATTCTACTTGTTTTTTCTTCAATTACACTTCGCATTACAGATGTTCCATAAATAATAATAAACATAAAAATTAAATAGCCAAAACCACCACCCACAAACATGCGTAAATAACTCCCAATTTTAGAGGATTTTTCACCTGAAAAATTTTCAGTAACAATTTCAACATCGGTTTCCGCTTCTTTAATTTTCTGAATGTCAATATGAAGTTGCTCAATTTTTAAATTTCGTATTTTTTTTTCTAACTGACTTTCGATATCTGATAATAAGGATAAACTTGGGGTATCTTCTGAATAAAAAGCAATTCCTTTTGAAAGGTTAATTAAGCTATCATTTTTTGGAATATAAATTAAACCGTAGTAAAATTCTTTTGTTTTAGCTTTAGCAACTTCCAATCCTAACGCTGTTAAATCTACATATTTTGTCCCTTTTGTATCTAAAAAAACTGTAGATAATTGTTCAGATTCATCTACAAAAGCTACGTTTCTTATTTCTTCGGTATTTTTTTCATTCAGAAAAATAATTAATAAAAATAATCCTACCATTAATAACGGACTTAATAACGTTAAAATGATAAACGATTTGTTTTTAACTTTTGCTAAAAATTCTCTCTTAATAATTAGTTTTAATTTACCCATTGTTAGCTACTGATTTTAGAAAGATATCATTTACACTTGGAATTACTTCTGTGAAGTGTGTAATTTGAGCTTTGTTATTTAAAAACTGAATCATTTCAGTTGACTTTTCTCCTTTTTTTAAACTTATTAAAAGGCGTAAATCATTATTAAATGAAGCCGATTTAGGGTTTTCTACATTAAATTTAGAATTTATCTCTTTAAAAAGTTCCTCTTTATGATCGCTTAACAAACCAACTTCAAACTGATTAGTTCTATACTCTTGTTTTATATCGTTTAATTTACCATCTAATATTTTATTCGATTTATTGATTAACGCAATATGATCGCATAATTCCTCAACTGATTCCATTCTATGTGTAGAAAAAATAATACTAGCACCATTGTCACGAAGTTTCAAAATTTCATCCTTAATTAAATTGGCGTTTATTGGATCAAATCCACTAAAAGGCTCATCAAATATAAGTAGCTTAGGCTCATGAAGTACTGTTACAATAAATTGTACTTTTTGGGCCATTCCTTTAGAAAGTTCTTGTATTTTTTTGTCCCACCAATCGGTAATCTCAAATTTTTCAAACCAATATTGCAACTTTTTTTTAGCTTCAGATTTAGACATTCCTTTTAGTTGCGCTAAATACAAAACCTGCTCACCCACTTTCATGCTTTTATACAATCCGCGTTCTTCTGGCAAGTAGCCAATATTTTGAATATGATTTGGTTGTAATGGCTCGCCGTCTAAAAAAATGCTTCCACTATCTGGTAAAGTAATTTGATTTATAATTCGTATTAAAGAAGTTTTCCCAGCACCATTAGGCCCTAACAACCCAAATACACTTCCTTCAGGCACAGAAATTGAAACGTTATTTAATGCTGTAAAATTTCCATAATTTTTACAAACACTATCAACGGTTAAAATATTTTTCATTCTAAAGTTTTTGATTCAGTGAACGAAAATAATTTTAATTTATTAGAATATGGTTAAACTTCTATTAAATTTGTTAAAGTCTATCGATATATTTTTGCTGAATCATTTTTAACTTTTCAAGTGTAGCTTTAGGTTTTACAATTCTTAAAAATTCTATGACGCCTCCATTTACATATGCAATTCCTTTAGCAATATCATAGTTTTTATCTGAAACATTATTTTTAATTTCAAAAGTAATAGTTCTAAATTCTTCCCACGTCATATATTTTGGAATCGTTACATAATACACGTCATCTTCAATATTAGATTTAAAGATTCCTTCATCCAACTTTTCAATATTAAAAAAACGATTGATTCTAATTAAAGAATCTGTATCCTTAAATTTTTCACTTCTAGCAAAATCATATCCTTCATCTTTAAAATATTGTTGAACTTGAGCTACATCAGTAAATCTATTGATTCCATTTACTCTAATACCATTCAATTTTCGAGAACCAATATTAACTTCACATTTTGCTCCTGACAATTCTAAATTATATTTGTCATTAATTGTTTTTGTTACACGTAAAATTTTTTCAAATGAATTAATTGATTTTGTAACAAAAATTACTGTAACTGGTTTATCAATATCCGTAAATCTACTGTAATACGATTCAAAAGGGTCAGGTACATTGATTACAAAAGTTCTAGGAATTTTATTTATATCAATTGTATCAATATTTTCTTGTTTAATAATCTTTCCAAGATATTCTAATACTCCCATAATTTTAAGTTTAATTTATTGATTTTAAACTTATCCTTTTTTTTTTAATAAAACAAGTAAAAATTGAAATCAATATAATTTTTTGTAATTTATTATGCGTGCATAGTATTTTTTTATATATTTGAACAATGCAAAAAGAAAAAACAATAGATAATGCACTTAGAGCAACTTGGCAAGCAGTTGCTAAAATGTATAATGAACAAGCCTCTAAACACGAAAGTACCATGGCAATGGCTTTTCTTTTATTAAAGGTTGATAAAAAACATGGAACTCCGTCAACATCACTTGGCCCTCTTATGGGAATGGAACCTACAAGTTTTTCGCGCATTTTAAAGAACATGGAAGAAAAAGGCTTTATTTATAGAGAAAAAAACCCTGATGATGGTAGAGGCGTTCTAATAAAACTAACTGAATTTGGTTTTGAAAAAAGAAATATTTCTAAACAACATGTAGCTCAATTTCATGAAATAGTTAAAAAGCATATTTCAGAAGAAAAATTAAAACACTTTTTTGAAGTAACAGAAACTATAAATAATTTAATAACAAATAAAAAGGTTTTTTAAACTGAACCAACTGAATAAAACAATAAAAACCAATAAACAATGAAAAGACGAATAAAAAAAGTAGCAGTCATTGGCTCCGGTATTATGGGATCTGGTATTGCTTGTCATTTTGCAAATATTGGTGTAGAAGTTTTGTTGCTCGATATTATTCCTCGTGAATTAAGTGAAGCAGAAAAAGCAAAAGGACTTACACTTGAAAACAAAATTGTAAGAAACAGATTGGTTAATGATAGCTTAAAAGCTTCATTAAAATCTAAACCATCACCTATTTACAACCAAAAATTTGCTAGTAGAATAACTACTGGAAATTTAGAAGATGATATTTCAAAAATTAAAAATGTTGATTGGATTATTGAAGTTGTGGTTGAACGACTAGATATAAAGCAATTAGTTTTTGAAAAAGTTGAAAAATATCGTACTCCTGGCACCTTAGTTTCTTCAAACACTTCAGGTATTCCAATTAAATTTATGAGTGAAGGTAGAAGTGATGATTTTAAACAACACTTTGCGGTAACTCACTTTTTTAATCCTGTTCGTTATTTAAAACTTTTTGAAGTTGTTCCAGGACCCGATTGCAAACAAGATGTTACTGACTTTTTGATGATGTATGGTGAAAAATTCTTAGGTAAAACTTCTGTTTTAGCAAAAGACACACCCGCATTTATTGGAAATAGAGTCGGAATTTTTGGTATTATGAGTTTATTTCACCAAGTGAAAGAACTAGGCTTAACGGTTGAAGAAGTTGATAAATTAACCGGACCAGTTATTGGTCGTCCAAAATCTGCAACGTTTAGAACTGTTGATGTTGTTGGTTTAGACACATTAGTACATGTAGCAAACGGAATTTATGAGAATTGTCCAGAAGATGAAGCTCACGAATTATTTAAACTTCCTACTTTCATCAATACTATGATGGAAAACAAATGGTTAGGAAGTAAAACAAACCAAGGTTTTTATAAAAAAGTAATTGAAAATGGTAAAAAGTCTATTCAATCTTTAGATTTAGACACCTTAGAATATAGACCAAATAAAAGAGCCAAATTTGCGACCTTAGAAATGACAAAAACTATCGATAATGTTATTGATAGATTTAAAGTCTTAATAAAAGGAAAAGATAAAGCAGGAGAATTTTACAGAAAGAATTTTGCAGCAATGTTTGGCTATGTTCAAAACCGTATTCCTGAAATCTCAGATGAATTATATCGATTAGACGACGCTATGAAAGCTGGTTTTGGCTGGGAACACGGACCATTCCAAATATGGGATGCTATTGGTATTGAAAAGGGAATAGAATTAATGCAAGCCGAAAACATACCTGTTGCAAATTGGGTAACAGAAATGCTTCAAAGTGAAAATAGCAATTTCTATTCTATAAAAGATGGAGCTAAATATTACTATTCAATTCCTTCAAAAACTCAAGAAAAAATTCCTGGACAAGACAGTTTTATAATCCTAGATAATATTCGTGAGGCCAAAACAATTTGGTCAAATGCAGGCGCTTCTATTCAACATTTAGGTGGCGGTGTATTAAACATCGAATTTCAATCTAAAATGAACACATTAGGAGGTGAAGTTTTACAAGCAATTAACAAAGGAATTGATTTAGCTGAAACTGAATATGAAGCTGTAATTCTTGGAAATCAAGCTCCAAATTTCTCAGTTGGCGCAAATTTAGCGATGGCATTTATGATGGCTGTTGAACAGGAATATGATGAGTTAAACATGTCAGTAAAATATTTTCAAGATACCGTAATGCGTTTACGTTATTCATCGTGCCCAACAATTATTGCACCGCACGGCTACACTTTTGGAGGAGCTTGTGAAATGAGTATGCACGCAGACAAAGTAGTTGCAGCTGCTGAAACATATATTGGTTTAGTAGAATTTGGTGTTGGTATTATCCCCGGAGGTGCTGGTTCAAAGGAAATGGCTTTAAGAGCTTCTGAAGGTCTTTTAAAAGATGATGTTAAATTAAACAAACTTCGTGATTACTTTATCAATATTGCAATGGCTAAAGTAGCAACTTCTGCACATGAAGCCTATGATTTAGGTTTCTTAAAAGAAAATAAAGACATTGTTGTAGTGAATAAAGACCGTCAAATAGCAACTGCAAAACGTCATGCTATTTTAATGTTAGAAGATGGTTATACACAACCTGCTCCTAAAAAAGCATTGGTTTACGGACAACAAGCTTTAGGTATGTTTTTAGTTGGAACCGATAGCTTAGAAAAAGGACATTACGCATCAGAACACGATAAAAAAATCGCTAATAAATTAGGTTATGTGATGGCTGGTGGAGATTTATCTGAACCAACTTATGTATCTGAACAATATTTGTTAGATATTGAACGTGAAGCAATTATGAGTTTATTTACTGAACGTAAAACTCTTGAACGCATTGAACACATGTTAAAAACTGGTAAACCTTTAAGAAACTAAAAAAATGAAAACAGCATATATAGTACAAGGATATAGAACCGCAGTTGGAAAAGCACCAAAAGGTATTTTTAGATTTAAAAGACCCGATGAGTTAGCTGCAGAAACAATAGAACATCTATTGAAAGATTTCCCTCAATTAGATAAAAAAAGAATTGATGATGTTATGGTTGGAAATGCCATGCCAGAAGCTGAACAAGGCTTAAACATGGGGCGCTTAATTTCTTTAATGGGCTTAAAAATTGAAGATGTGCCAGGTATGACAGTAAACAGATATTGCGCATCAGGATTAGAAACTGTAAGTATTGCCGTTGCTAAAATTCAATCTGGAATGGCAGATTGCGTTATTGCAGGTGGTGTAGAAAGTATGAGTTACATTCCAATGGGTGGTTATCGTCCAGTTCCAAATTACAAATCGGCTAAAGAAGGTCACGAAGATTATTATTGGGGAATGGGTTTAACTGCTGAAGCTGTTGCTCAACAATTTAAAGTTTCACGTGAAGATCAAGATGAATTTTCTTTTAAATCTCATATGAAAGCTTTAGAAGCACAAGCAAACGGAACTTTTAATGATGACATTGTTCCAATTACTGTAGAAAATATTTTTCTAGACGGAAATGGTAAAAAACAAACTAAAAATTACACCGTTTCTGCTGATGAAGGACCACGTAAAGGAACATCAGTTGAAGCCTTAGCTAAATTACGTCCTGTATTTGCAAATGGTGGAAGTGTTACTGCTGGAAACTCATCACAAATGAGTGATGGAGCAGCTTTTTTATTAGTAATGAGCGAAGACATGGTAAAAGAATTAAACATAGAGCCAATTGCTCGTATGGTTTCCTTTGCTGCTGTTGGTGTTGAACCTCGCATTATGGGAATTGGTCCTGTAAAAGCAATTCCGAAGGCATTAAAACAAGCTAATTTAACATTGAATGATATTGATTTAATAGAATTAAATGAAGCTTTTGCATCACAGTCATTAGCTGTAATGAGAGAACTAGATATCAATCAAGATATCGTAAATGTAAATGGTGGAGCAATTGCATTAGGTCATCCTCTGGGTTGTACAGGCGCAAAACTTTCAGTACAATTATTTAATGAAATGCGCAGAAGAAAAAACAAATACGGAATAGTAACTATGTGTGTTGGTACTGGTCAAGGTGCTGCAGGTGTTTATGAACTTTTAAAATAAAAATTCGAAAAAGGAAAAGAGAGAATAGACTCTGAAATATAAATATTGGAAATTTAATATGAATAATAGAGTAAGACATAATTACAAAAATTTGAAAATTTGGCAATTAAGACTAGAAATTTCAAATGATATTTCTGATGTTTTACTTGAGTTTCCAAAGCATGAAATTTATGCTTTAAATTCTCAATTAAGTAGATGTTCTATTTCAATTCCAAGTAATATTGCTGAAGAATCATCACGAACTAATAAGTCTTTTTCACATTTCCTAGATATCTCTCTTGGTTCTTCTTTTGAATTGGGAACACAATTACTAATCGCTTATCACAGAAAATATATAACTAAAACAATATTATCAACTATAGAAAATAAAATAGAAGAATTTCAAAGAATGACAATGGGATTTCAAAATGGTTTAAAAATAACATGAAACCAATGTCTTTTTTTCTTAAATCTATTTTCTTAAATCTAAATAAATATGGCAACAATAAAAGGAGGAGAATTCCTAATTAAAGAAATTAAATCTGAAGATATTTTTATCACTGAAGAGTTCAATGAAGAACAAAAAATGATGAAAGATGCGGTTAAAGAATTTATTGACCGTGAAGTTTGGCCTCAAAGAGAACGTTTCGAAAATAAGGATTACGCTTTTACTGAAGAAATAATGCGTAAAGCTGGTGAAATGGGATTTTTAGGTGTTTCAATACCTGAAGAATATGGTGGAATTGGAATGGGATTTGTTTCAACAATGCTAGTTACCGATTATATTTCATCTGCAACAGGATCTTTAGGAACTGCTTTTGGTGCGCATACAGGAATTGGAACCATGCCAATTTTCTTATATGGAACAGAAGAACAAAAGCAAAAATATTTACCTGCTTTAACATCTGGTGAAAAATTTGGTGCTTATTGTTTAACTGAACCTGGTGCCGGTAGTGATGCTAATTCAGGGAAAACAACTGCTGAATTAACTGCTGATGGTAAGCATTACAAAATTAACGGTCAAAAAATGTGGATTTCTAATGCTGGTTTTGCAAAAATATTCATTGTTTTTGGACGCATAGAAAATGATAAAAATATCACAGCTTTTATTTTAGAATTTGACAAAAACAATCCTAATGGAGTAACTTTAGGTGAAGAAGAAGATAAACTTGGTATTAAATCATCATCCACTCGTCAGGTATTTTTTAATGACACGCTAGTTCCTGTTGAAGATATGTTATCTGATAGAGGTGCTGGGTTCAAAATTGCATTGAACTCGTTAAATGTAGGTCGTATCAAATTAGGCGCAGCTTGTTTAGATGCAAGTCGTAGAATTATTACTGAATCTACAAAATATGCAAATGAGCGTTATCAGTTTAAAGCGCCAATTTCAAGTTTTGGAGCCATTCAAAAGAAAATTGCTGATATGAGTACAAAAACTTTTGTAGCTGATGCTGCTTCATATAGAGCGGCAAAAGATATTCAAAATATGATTGATGCATTATTAGCAGATGGTAAATCTCATCAAGAAGCTGAATTAACCGCTTTTCAAGAATATGCAATTGAATGTGCTATCATTAAAGTATATGGCTCAGAAGTTTCGCAATTTGTTTCAGATGAAGGTATTCAAATATTTGGTGGAATGGGATTCTCTAAAGATACGCCAATGGAAAGTGCTTGGAGAGATGCTCGTATTACTAGAATTTATGAAGGTACAAATGAAATAAATAGATTGTTAACCGTTGGAATGTTGCTTAAAAAAGCAATGAAAGGAGAAATTGATTTATTAACACCAGCTATGGAAGTTGGTAATAGTTTATTAGGAATTCCTTCTTTTGATACTCCAGATTTTTCTGAATTCTTATCAGAAGAAAAAGCAATGATTTCAAAATTGAAAAAAGTTTTTTTAATGATTTCTGGCAAAGCCGTTCAAACTTATGGTGCCGATTTAGAAAGTCATCAACAATTAATTTTAGCTGCTGCTGAAGTTATGATTGAAGTTTATATGGCTGAATCTGCTATATTAAAAGCTGAAAAAATTGCCAAATTAACATCCGAAACAGCTGCTGAAGAACAAATTGCAATGGCTAAATTAAATTTATACAATGCTGTTGAAAAATCAACAAGTTTTGGTAAAGAAGCAATCGCATATTTTTCGGAAGGTGATGAACAACGTATGATGCTAATGGGGTTAAAACGCTTTACCAAATATGTGAACAATCCAAATCCTATTTTGTTACGTAAAATTATTGCTGAAAAAGTGATTACTGAAAACAAATATTGTTTTTAAAATAGAATTCATTCAAATTTAATTACTCTAAAAAAGTTGTTACTTCTGTAACAGCTTTTTTTTTATTTGAACAATGTTGTAACTTTTTTTTTGTAAATTTATAATAGTGAATCACTACATACTTAATTACCAATTGTTTAATCTACAAAAACATAATTATGAAACAAAACATTGGAATATGGATAGACACAAAACAAGCTATTATCATTAGACTTTCTAATAGCAAACACTCTGTTAAAATAATTGAATCGGATATTGAAACCAGAGAGCGAGTTTCTGGTGAATCTAAAAAATTTGGAAGATTTGGAGGGCAATATATGACTTTTGAGAAGAATAAATTAAATAAAAGGAACGAGCAGACCAATCACTTCATCAAGAGTCTTTTAAAAGAAATTGAAAATTGTGAATCTATTGTATTATTTGGACCTTCGAAAATGAAAAATATTTTTAAGAAAGAACTTTCAAAAAATTTACAACTCACTAACAAATTAATGGGTGTTTTTAATTCCAAACTTCTAACTGAAAATCAAATGGTTGCTTGGGTAAAAGACTTTTATAAGAAACAATTAACTAAATAAAATTACTTTAGCAGAAAATTTAAAAATATTCATTTATGAAATTCAATACAATTTCAGTAGTTTTTTTGTTGCTTTTTTCTACTATTATTTGGTCACAAAACACAACTTCTGATAGCTTTAAAACTAAAAATGGTAACATAAATATAAAAGCAATTTTACACAGTAGCTTTGTATTAACGCACAATAATAAAACTATTTATGTAGATCCTTATGGTGGAGCCAAATTGTATGAAGGATTAAAATCTCCAGACATTGTATTGATAACTGATATTCATGGAGATCATCTAAATCAGGAAACTTTAGATGGTATTAATACTTCAAACTCTATTTTTATTGTTCCAGAAGTGGGGGCTAACAAATTACCTGAAAAATATAGTTCTCAAATTGTTATTCTTAAAAACGGACAAGGCATTCACAGATTAGGTTTTTTTATTAAAGCTATTGCAATGTATAATCTACCTGAAGAACCTGATTCTAAACATCCAAAAGGAAGAGGAAATGGCTACATTTTAACAATAGATGATAAACAAGTTTATATTTCAGGAGATACAGAAGATATACCAGAAATGAGAATACTTCAAAATATTGATATTGCTTTTATTTGTATGAATTTACCTTACACAATGACAATTAATCAAGCTGCAAATGCTGTTTTAAAATTTAAACCTAAAGTTGTCTATCCTTTTCATTATAGAGGTAAAGATGGTTTTAGTGATGTAAACGAATTTAAAAAACTTGTGAATGCCAAAAATTCAACTATTGACGTTCGATTAAAAAAATGGTATCCTAATAACTAAACATAATTACAATCCTTTTATAAAAAAATCACCCTAAAAAAGCATTTAAAATGAAAATTTTATTAAAAATTATCGCAATAGTATTATTTATTTTAACCATAAGTAGTTGCTCAAATCAAAATCAAGTTTTAGAAGCTGAGAACTCAATTAATTCGAAAGATTTAGAAAAACATATTATCACATTATCTTCAGACGAATTTCAAGGGCGAAAACCGTTTACAATTGGCGAAGAAAAAGCAACACACTATATTGCAAATTCTTTTAAAGAAATGGGTATTGAAGGCCCTTATGATGGAACTTATTTTCAAAATGTTCCAGCGGTAGAATTAAATTACACCCCTGATAAAAGTATAACATTGAACACTAAAAATGGTAATTTAACCTTAGAACTTACCAAAGATTATATTGCAAAAACACCACATATTAAAGATTCTGTAGGAATTAAAAATGCTGAAATTATTTTTGCAGGTTACGGTATTGTTGCACCTGAATATGGGTGGAATGATTATAAAAATATTGACGTAAAAGATAAGATTGTCTTAGTGTTAGTTAATGATCCTGGTTTTGCAACTCAAGATAATGCACTTTTTAGAGGTAACGCAATGACTTATTATGGAAGATGGGCTTATAAATATGAAGAAGCTGCAAGACAAGGAGCAAAAGGAATTCTGGTCATTCACTCTACAAAAGCAGCGGGTTATGGATGGCAAGTTCTTACAAATACATCTGGTTTTGGAATATCAATACAAGCTAAAGATAATAATTTACAAAAATGCGCACTTGAAGGTTGGATAACTGATGTTGCTACTAAAAAATTATTTGAAAAATCTGGATTAAATTTTGATGAACTTGTTAAAAAAGCTGAAACACCTCAATTTAAAGCTTTAAGCTTAAATTGTGATTTAAATTTAACCATCAAAACAACCTTAAATTTTGAAAATAGTAAAAATGTTGTTGGTATTATAAAAGGATCAAAACGTCCTGATGAATGTATTATTTATAGCGCACATTGGGATCATTTCGGTATTGGGCCAATTCAAAATGGAGATTCAATATACAATGGAGCAATGGATAATAGTACTGCACTTGCAGCAATGCTGGAAACAGCTAAAGCTTTTGCTAACTTAAAAATCAAACCTGAACGCTCTATTGTTTTTATTGCTGTTACAGCAGAAGAAACAGGATTAATTGGCTCAAAATATTATGCCCAAAATGGACTTTTCTCTCCTGAAAAAACAATTGCAAATTTAAATTATGAATTGTTATTGCTAATGGGAAGAATGAAAGATGTAACAATAACTGGGTTTGGACAATCAGAATTAGATTCTTATGTTGAAAAAGCTGCTAAAGAACAAGACCGCTATATTATTGAAGAACCTTTTCCTGAAAATGGGATGTATTTTAGATCAGATCATTTTAGTTTTGCACAAGTTGGAATTCCATCTTTATTTATAAAAGGATGGCAAGATAGTAGAGAACATGGCAAAGAATGGGCGAAAGAACAAATAAATAGTTATTGGAAAACTGCCTACCATAAACCTGCAGATGAGTATAATCCAAAAACTTCTGATTTAACTGGATGTGTTGAAGACGCCAAATTATTCTTTAAAATAGGCTATAAATTAGCAAATGAAACTAGTTATCCAAATTGGAATGAAAAATCTGAATTCAGATCAATTAGAGAAAAATCAATGCAAAAATAATTATTGATTTAAAATTTCTTTTCCAATTGAGCATTGTAAACATAATTGTTTGTTACAATATTCATTTTTTAATTGAAGTAAAGCTTGTGTTTTAAATGCATTTGAAGGTGTAATTTTTAACTCTTTAAACTTAGAGATAATAGTATTTTTCTCAGGTTTTATTTGTTCACTAATTAAAAACAATGAACTAAAATCATTCTTTCCTAAACTTTTAAGATATACAAATTTTAAAGGGATTATGGTATTAATTAGTAAAAGGTCTATAAAGGATTTTGATAAATTTTTTTTGTTTTTTTTCGTTGTTATTTCAAACGTGTAATGTGTTTCCCAAAATGGAAATGTTGAAGCTTCAAATAAATTATAAAACTCGTCAAGATTTTCAATTTCAGTAATTTTAGAAAATAAGTTTTGGAATTTATGATATAAAAATGCTAATTGAGACAATCTAATTGTTGGAAAATTATTGGGCCTCAATCTAAAAAATTGAACTTGTCCTTTTGAAATTGGTTTTAAATTAAATTTAATTTTTAAATATTCATATTCCTTTTGTAATTCATCAAAATAAACAGCTTCATTTTCAGTAGAAAGTAAGCCTGCCTGACCAAAAAATAAAGCTTCTAATTGAGTTGCATTATTTGATACCTTTCTTACAATTGAAAAATCAAAAGATGTAGCAAAATTAACAAATGCTTCTGCATTCACTTTTAACCCAAAACCCTTCGCCATTAAAACAAACAACGTTACTTCCCAATTATTTTGATTCGCTAACAATAGTTGCTTAACAAATTTAGATTTTTGCTCTAAGCGCTCAAAATAAAGTCGTTCTAACCAATTTTCAAAAATAAAAGGATCAACTGATTTTATATCGTTTTCACAATTTATCCATTTTTTATTTTTACTAAAAAGTTGATTGTAATTAACTAATAATTCTTTTGAAATATAATTTTTCAATTCAAGCGTAGAAATTTTATCATTATTTTTTCTAAAAATTTCAACATCATGTTCCCAAACAACGTGAAGAATTACAGAATCATAATTCTCATCTGTTTGATGTTCATGTTGATACCAATCTGAAGATTTTATATGAATTTCAACGTTTCCAGCCCAAAGCTGTTTGTTTATTCTAATTTTTGCATTTAAAAAGTCTGGACCCGAATTTAAATTCTCAGTACCTACTGAAATTAACTC
>Ga0307988_1001061_pt1 | contig 16618 bp, 13 predicted proteins | sample EllFjometagen183_FD_203166 | JGI IMG/M metagenome (GOLD analysis project Ga0307988, IMG submission 203166) | Marine microbial communities from Ellis Fjord, Antarctic Ocean - #183 | ecosystem: Environmental > Aquatic > Marine > Unclassified | place: Southern Ocean | collected 2014-10-08 | reverse complement strand
TCTCTTTTTTCCACAAGGAAAAGACCGGTTCTTTGATGTCGCGAATCACCAGCGATGTCACCGTGATCAGGGCCATGGCCTCGGACGCGGTGAAGGGCGCCCTGCGGGATTTTTTCACCATACTGCTTTTGGTCGGCGTGATTTTTTACAGGGACTGGGAGCTGGCTTTTTTTGCCGTGGTTATTTTGCCCGCCGCCTTTTTCCCGGTGATCAAATACGGAAAAAGAGTCCGCCGTTTCACCAGCGGGCGTCAGGAAGCCCTGGCCGACATCAATGTGTTTCTCCATGAAACGTTTTCCGGGAACAAGATTGTCAAGGCGTTTGGCATGGAAAAATATGAGAAGGGCCGATTTTTCAAAAAGACCCATGACCTTTTCAACATAGAGATACGGGCGGTGGTGGCAAAGGCCATTTCTCCGGCCATCATGGAGGCGCTGGCCGGTGTGGGGATCGCGTTTATCATCGGGTACGGCGGGCTCAGGGTGATCAATGAAACCTCCACCGCCGGAACTTTTTTTTCCTTTTTAGGCGCTGTTTTGATGTTGTATGATCCGGTGAAAAAACTGAGCCGCATCAACAACACGGTCCAAGAGGGTCTGGGGGCCGCCGACCGTGTGTATGACATTATCGAGGCCAGGCAGGATATCAAAGACCCCGAGTCGCCGATCCTGTTGACGGACGGGCCCCATTCCATTGTTTTTGAAAAGGTCTCTTTCAAGTACAACGAAAAAATGATTTTAAAGGATATTGATCTGCGGGCCGATCCTGGGGAAGTGGTGGCCTTGGTCGGGATGAGCGGCGGCGGAAAAACCACCCTGGTCAATATGATTCCCCGGTTTTACGATGTCACTGGCGGGGCCGTTAAAATCGGCGGCGTGGATATCCGGCAGACCTCCCTGGCCTCCCTTCGCAAACAGATATCCATTGTGACCCAGGAGCCGATTCTGTTTAACGAGAGCATCACGGACAACATCGCCTACGGCATAAAAAACGTTTCCACCAAAGATGTGGAAAACGCCGCAAAGGCCGCGTATGCCTATGATTTTGTGACACGCTTTCCCAACGGTTTCGACACCCGGGTGGGCGAGTTGGGCTCCAGGCTTTCCGGGGGCGAAAAACAGCGCATCTGCATCGCCAGGGCGCTGTTGAAAAATTCACCCATACTGATCCTTGACGAGGCCACGTCCTCTTTGGACACCGGCGCGGAAATGATTGTTCAAAAAGCCCTGGAAAACCTCATGGAGGGGCGCGCCACATTTGTGATCGCCCACCGCCTGTCCACCGTGCGCCATGCCGACACGATCATTGTCATGGACAAGGGCCGCATCGTGGAGCAGGGGAAACATGACGAATTGGCAGCGCTTAAGGGCGAGTATTTCAAACTGCATCAAATGCAGTTTGTGGGTTAGAACTTAGTACCATTAACTTAAGAAAATTGGGTTGGCCGTATGAAAAAAAAAATAAAATGGATTCAATGTCAAATCAGTGAATTGAGTTTTTTTCACCGGCTCTGAATGGATGATTTTTAAGTGAAAGACATGGGCTTAAAACTCGCTGAAAACCGACCCGTTTTTCAGATGGAGTGAACCGGCCATTTTTTTCCAACGGCATTTTATTTTAAGGATGAAACGATGCTTATTGATTTTATAGAGAAAATAGATATTCAACTGTTTTATGTCATAAACCAGGCCGGGCGAAACGCTTTTTTTGATGTGTTTATGCCCATCATGTCCGATGTGACGCTTTTTTACATTCCCATGGGGCTGGCGCTGGCCTTTCTGCTGATTAGAAACAACGCCAAATTTCGAGTGGTCGCGGTCTTTGTGTTGCTGGTGATCTCCTCTTCGGAAAATCTAAGCTCCGCTGTTTTGAAACCGATTTTTGCGCGCCCCCGGCCCTATCACAGCGTTTCAGAGGTTCATCTGTATGACCGGATGGGAAAAACATGGAGCGTCACCCCGCCCCTGGCCAAAGTGGTGCGGGGGGAGTCGCATTCCCTCCCGTCTTCCCATGCCACCAATATTTTTGCCGGAGCCTTTTTTTTAAGTTTCTTTTTCCGAAAGCTGGCGCCGTTTTTTTATTTGATCGCGTTTCTTGTGGGGTATTCCCGGGTCTATCTGGGGGTCCATTTTCCCTTTGATGTGGTGGCGGGGGCCGTGGCCGGGACGTCCTGCGGAATGGTTTACGCTTGGCCCGCCCAATCCCTCATCGCCTTTTTCAGACGAAAATTCGCCGAAAAAGGATCGGGTCCCAAGCTTGAAAGCGGAGGAGGCCAAGGCTGAATATGAAACTTTCCATTATTATACCCGCTTACAATGAAGAGGACCGGATTGTTTCGACCCTTGAAAACAGTCTGTCCTACCTTGAAAAGCAGAGTTATTCCTCTGAAATTATCGTGGTCAGCGACGGGAGTTCGGATCAAACCGTCCGGGTGGTGGAGAATGATTTCGCCCCGGCAAAGAATGTGTCGTTAAAAGCGCTGGAATACCACCCCAACCGAGGCAAGGGGTATGCGGTTCGCTATGGAATGACCCGGGGAGTCGGGGAGATCATCATGTTTATGGACGCGGACTATTCGGTTCCCATTGAAATGGCGGAGCCGGGAATGGCGCTCATCGAATCCGGCCATGACGCGGCCATCGCATCCAGAGCGATTTTTGGATCGGTGGTGGAGGCCCATCAATCGTTTTTTCGGGAGCTTTCCGGGAAATGCTACACCCTGATACAAAATTTTTATTTGGGGATGACCTACAAGGACACCCAATGCGGCTTCAAAATGTTTACGCGCCGAGCCGCGAAAAAGCTGTTTGGAGAAAGCCGGCTGGACAGCGTGATATTCGATCCCGAAATTTTGTGGCTGGCCAAAAAAAACGGTTTTTCAGTGGCCGAGTTTCCCGTCACATGGACCCACCATGAAGACTCCAGGATTCAGTATGACAGCATCGGAAAATCTCTTTTTATTTTTAAAGAGCTGTTTAGAATCAAAAAATAGAGCTGACGGGGACGGAAGTGAATTCCGCCCCCGCCATGCGATATGGACCGACGCGCCCGTGACAGATTACTTCTGAACCTCTTCGTCACGCAACACCCGGCGCAATACTTTTCCAACCGGCGACACCGGCACTTCGTCTCGAAACTCAATGCTTCGGGGCCGCTTGTATCCGGCCATGTTCTCTTTGCAAAAATCAAAGATTTCCTGTTCATCGGCGGTTTGTCCGGGTTTCAGCTGAATGAACGCCTTGACTTTTTCGCCGGCTTTGGAATCGGGAACCCCCACCACAGCGGCCAGGGCGACCTTGGGGTGGGTAAAGAGAATGTCTTCCACATCCCTGGGATAGACGTTGAATCCACCCACCAGTATCATGTCTTTTTTCCGGTCGGTGATGACGATAAACCCGTCTGAGTCAATGTGGCCGATGTCTCCCGTGAGAAAATACCTTCTCGTGTCAATGTCGCGAAAGACCGCTTTGTTCTCTTCGGGCCGTTGCCAATATCCCTGCATCACCTGGGGGCCGGAGATGGCGATTTCCCCATCTTCCCCACAGGGCAGCTCCTCTATTCCGGTTTCGATATCGACGATTTTCACATCCGTGTTTGGTATGGGAAAACCGATGGCGCCAATTTTTCGATTGTCCTTATCCGCTGGATTCGCGGTGGCGATGGGGGCGGTTTCGCTCAAGCCATAGCCTTCGAAAATAACAGAGCCTGTTTTGGCTTCAAACTGCCGACAGACTTCGGGAGGCAGGGGGGCCCCGCCTGAAAAGCAACAGATCAGGGAGGTCAAATCGTATTTGTCTATGTCCGGGTGGTTGGTGAACGCCACAAAAATGGTTGGAACCGCGGGCATAAATGTGGGTTTGTATTTTTGAACCGCCTGCAACACACCGGTAAACGGCGGATTTCCTTCCCTTGGGTTCGGTATGCAAATCAGTTTGCTCCCGGTTTGGCAGGCCGCCAGCATGCAGACGGTCATTCCAAAGCTGTGATACCAGGGCAAAACCCCTAAAAACGAGTGGAATCCGCCATGTCTCAAGGTCTCTTTGGGGAGCCCCGGCTCATGGGCGATTCGTCCCCATTCATTGAGAGCCATGAGGTTGTGCATAAAATTTGCATGGGTGAGAGAGGCCCCCTTGGGAACCCCGGTGGTTCCCCCGGTATAGATCACCAGGGCCAGATCCCGTGTGGGATCAATGTCTTGGGTTGGGGGCGTGGAATCGGCGCCCGCCATCGCATCGTCAAAGAAAAGATGCCCCGGCTCATGGGCGTCGGCCTTTGGCAATTTGCCCAGAAGTCCGCCCAAAATCGCCTTTATTTTGGGAAGATACGATTTTACATTGCAAATGACGACGGTCTCCACGCTCGTGTTTTTTATCGCTTTGACCGTTGTGGGATAAAGCTCCGGGTGATCCATGCAGAAAACCGCTTTGGCCCCGGAGTCATTCAACTGATAATTCAGCTCGTTGGGAGTGTAGAGGGGATTGCATGTCACGCAGATGGCCCCGGCCTTGAGGATGCCGAAAAATATTTCAGGATAATGCGGGATATTGGGCAGAAAAATAGCGACCCGGTCCCCTTTTTTTATTCCGACGGATCCCAAGAAACAGGCCAGTTTGTCGGCGGTCTCCTTGACCTTGGAAAATGGTCGCTCGGCGCCGTTGAAAATGGTATAGGTCGCATCAGGATATTTTTGGGCGGTTTCATCTAAAACGGAATACAACGGTTTCTCATACCCTGAAATTTCATGGGGAACTCCCTCTGGCCATCGATGGGTGGGCCACGCATTTGGCGCCATAGTCAACCTCCTCCTGTGATGTGTGAAAAAAATGGGTTATGGTACAATTTTTTTTACGGCTTTTAATATAGATTCCAGGCAACGGCTCATGCTGTGATCATCGTCAACGGTTTTAAACGTAATTTTGGAGGACAACGACCGGGCGATCATATCTTCAATGGCCGTCATGGGGATGACCTCGTCCTTTTCGGCCGCGATGATGATGGCGGGAATCGTGTCGGGAATAACGCATGTGGACATGATTTCCATCACATGGCCAGGGATTAAGTCGGCGTCAAACAGACCCACCGCCGGCGCCAGGAGAACCATTCCGCGAATTTTTTCCGGATACGTCATGGCGAACAGGATGGCGCTTAACGCCCCAAGGGACGATCCGATGATATATGCGGGGCCGTAAACCTGTCTTTCAAGGATTTTTTGCCTGCTCCAGATGTCTGGGGGGAGCGCCGGGGTGATTAAATCGGGGTAATATTTCTTTAGAAATCGGGGTTTATTTCCCTGGGGACTCCCCTCCAAACCATGAAAAAAATAGAGTTTAAAATTCCGATCATCTGTTTTTCCCGGTGTGACCTTTGGCATTTTTTCCCGTGAATTGTCTGGTTGTGAGCGGTTGCTTTTTTACAAGAAAAGCGCTTGAATCAATAGTGATAAGCTCGTAAAAAATCGGATTCGCAAGCAGACGCCACATTGCATAATTCATATGCTGATTAATTACGGTCACTTGTAGGTTGGGTTAAGCGAAGCAACCCAACATATCTTTATTTTTTACGAGTTTGTCAATAGTGATGGCGTCGTAAAAAATCCGATCTACTGCGTTGTAGTGGTTTTTTACGAGCTTATCAATAGTATTAGCTATAACTACAAAAAAAAGGTATGGAGCGCAACATAAAAAAAAAGCGGCGCGCCATTTTTTTTAAAAAAATCGTCAGGGGAAGGCACAGATGCGTTATCCATCTTATATCGAAAACGGGTTTGATTTTCCGGATTTTTTCCGCGTCCAGATGACGTTTCCGGGCCGTCGAATCATGGATGTCAAAGGCGAAACCGCTCGCCAGTTCGACAAAATAAAAGGGGCGATACGGCCAGGTCAAACCGTGGCCATCGGCGTGGGAAGCCGGGGAATCGGCCAGCTGAATCTCATGGTCGCCGCCATATGCGAAGGCGTTTTGGGCATGGGGGGGCATCCGGTCATCATACCGGCCATGGGAAGCCACGGCGGGGCCGTGCCACAGGGACAGGAGAATATTCTAAAGGCCATGAATATCACCGAAGCCGAATGCGGCGCTCCGGTGGACCCCGTCATGGATGTTCAGCGGATTGGGACCGTTTTTGGCGACGTTCCGGTCTTTTTTTCCCGCTCGGCCATGCGCGCCGACCATATTGTCTGCGTCAACCGGATCAAACTTCATTCCAAATTCAAGGCGCCCCTGGAAAGCGGGATGGCCAAGATGCTCTGCGTGGGCATGGGAAAGCATGACGGAGCCGTGGAATACCACCGGGGGGCCATTAAACACGGGTTTTATCCGTTGCTTAAGGAGATGGGAGAGGCCATTGTCTGTCGCGTCCCTTTTCTGGGGGGCGTTGGAGTCGTGGAAAACGGGTATGACCAGGCCATGATCATTGAGGCCATCCCGTCGGAGTCTCTGTTTCAAAGGGAAGCCGAATTGTTGACCATCGCCAGACGCCATTTCCCCAGGCTCCCTTTTTCAAAACTGGACGTTCTGGTGGTGGAACAGGCGGGAAAAGAGATCAGCGGGGCCGGAATGGACCCGAATGTGACCGGTCGGGCGTTTGATCTCATGGAGAGCGATTTTTCAGAAAGGATGACGGCCATCCGGCTGGCCATACTGGATCTCACCGATCAGACGGCCGGAAACGGGATCGGCGTGGGAAACGCCGATATCATCACGGAAAAGGTGTTTGAAAAAATAGATTACGAAAAAACCTTGATCAACGCTTTGACCAGTTTGTCGTTGAGAAAGGCGTTTATCCCGGTTCGGATGCCCACGGAACGCAAAGCGATCCAGGCCTGCTTTGCCACCCTGGGACCGGTTCCCCCTGAAAGCGTCCGCGCCGCCATCATCAAAGACACGAGTCATCTGTCTGAATTTCTCGCCAGCGCCGCGCTGTTCAAAGAGATTGAAAAATGGCCCCACGCTGAAATTTTGGACCGGGGAACCCTTGAATTTGACGGCGAAGGGAATTTGACGGGGCGACTCGACCGGCCAGACCGGGGGGAATAAAACAGGCGGCCGCGCAAGGCGGCCATGACATGAAATTGGGTATAAAATGAGAGGGGAAAAATAATCGGGGCGTCTAGTGTAAGCCCGCCCCGATAGAACGCTTTTTTACGAGTTTATCATGATTTTATTCCATCCTGATTTTACTTCAGTCTGATTTTACTTCAGCCAGGATTTTACTTCATCATGGGACATGGCGCCTTGGCTCCTCCCTTTTTGCCCATTCCTCGTCCCATGCCTCTTTTGCCCATTTTTCCCATTTTGTCCATGCCCATTCCGCCAAGGCCGGGTTTGATCTTGTTGAGCTTCAGCATGTGGTCGAGGCGTTTTTGGTCAAGCTTGGTCTGGATGGCGGAAATGTCTTTTTGGATGGCCCCCGCTTTTTTCGGGTCGGCGTTGGCTTTTGCCAGCTCGCTTCTCAATTCGAGACTTTTCTGGTAAAGGCTCTGCCTTAAGGTTTCGGTCTCTTTGATCAGCGCGGCTTTTTCCGCCTGAAATAGTTTGAGCTGATCTGGAGTCAGATTGGCCATGCCCATCATGCCCATGCCTTGCCCCATCTGCATACTGTGACCGGCGGCGTCCCCGTTTTGTCCCATCTGCATGCCTCTTCCCATTCGCGCAAAGGCCGTGGAGCCTGAAGCCACCATTCCGAAGACGACCAGTGTGATTGCCAAACGTTTAAATGTGTTCATGTTGTTCTCCTTATTGTGTGTGTGATTTGTTTCGCCATGGTTGTCATGGCTATTTTTCTTTGGGTTCACGTCGTTGTCTTCTTAGTATTGCAATGCGGGCGCCAAAGGAAAAAAAAAGGGGAAAAAACGGTCCAATATTTTTATAGATACCTGATATAAAAGGGTATATTTTTTTAAATTAAATGGTGAAGGGGGTGGGGCATTTTTGGAATGGCCGGGGAGGCGGGTAAAAAAGACACGGTTTTTTCGTCTTGAACGGGGCCAAAGGATATTTTTTACACAGTGTCAATGGGGAGCCGGGGCAACCGTGGGGCGGGCCAAAAAAAAGACCCCTTTCCAGTGATGGAAAGAGGTCGATAAACGTGGCGGGCAAAACCGTTATGATGGAAATGAACGGGCGAAAAGATCTTCAATGGCTTTTTTGCCTTCATCGGAAAGGTTTCGGGTTCCCGTCCCGCAAAACGTTGGATGCGAAATCAGAGGCTCGTCTTGAACCCATTTGTTTTTTTCCCAGGTGTTCCATTTGTTGGACCCCTGGTCAAAAACGCTCACCGGCCGGTTGAAAAATTTGGCCAGCTCAATGCCCCAGCCTGTTCCGCCTTTAATGGTCTGATCGGGTTGAATCCAGCCGACTCCAAATACCTGATACCCTTTGTTGACCATATGGAAAATAACCTGAAACACTTTTCTGATTTTGTCTGTTTTGGCATACCGTCTTCCCATTCGGGCCGAAACGATTTCCATGCTTATATCTCCCCGTTTCAGCTCCGCATCGCTCAACTCGTGTCTGTTTTTGTCCCGGGCCAAGGCATGCCCCTCAAACGAAAAATTAATTTCGCTGATCCCATATTTTTCCGCGCATTGCCCAAATGCCTCTTCCGTGCCTCTGAGTCCGCCGCTGTACATTTTGTAATGGGTGTTTGTCATGGGTCTCTTTGCTCCTTTTTTTAAAATGATGGGTTGCGTCGCATCCGCCGGGTCGATTTTTTTTGGATGAGCGCCGTTATTTTTTGTATGTTTTTTAAATGATCGCCTGGCCTGTGAACGGGCTTTTTGGTTGCTTTCTATTCCGGGTTTTGATACCTTTGATGGCGTCGTAAAAAATCCGATCCATTGCGTGATCGTCTTTCTTTATAAAGGGTTTTTTATACTTACGCAACTGATAAAGCCGAATATGTTTTTTACTGGCGGTCCACGGGATAAAATGCCACCCCCGATTTTTTTAAGGAGGTTGTGAATCATGATCCAAGACAAAGATAAAAAAATGATGCTGGGCGCCCATCTCTCCATTTCAAAGGGCATGCACCAGGCGTTGTATGAGGCCGAGAAATTGGGTTGCGCGGCGTTGCAGATATTTACAAAAAACTCGACCACCTGGAAAGAGAAGGTTCTTTCCGATAAACAGATTGAAGAGTTTAAAAAGGCCAGAGCCAAAACCGGAATAGAGTGTGTGGCGTCCCACACCTCTTATTTGATCAATCTGGCCGCCGTGGATGAGAAAAAACATGATCTGTCCCGCCTGGCCCTGGCCAATGAACTCAAGCGGTGCGATCTTCTGGAAATCCCGTATGCCGTCCTTCACCCCGGCTCGCACATGGGAAGCGGAGAAGATCAGGGGATTGAAAAGATCGCGGCGACCATCAATGAAATTTTTTCGGAAAACCCCGGCCTTTCGGTCCGTCTTCTTCTTGAAACCACGGCCGGGCAAGGCTCGGGCGTCGGGCACACCTTCCAGCAATTGGCCGCCATCATGGAAAAAGTCGATGGGCGAAAGTCCCTTGGAATCTGTCTGGACACCTGCCATATTTTTGCGGCGGGATACGACATCAGAGACCAGGAGGGATTTGAGGCGACCATGAAGACGTTCGACGACGTCATCGGCCTTGAATATCTTTTTTTGATCCACATCAATGATTCAAAAAAAGGTTTTGGAACCCGCGTGGATCGCCATGAACATATTGGACGGGGCGCCATTGGGATTGACGCCTTTGGGTTTTTTATGAACGACCATAGGCTGGCCGGGGTGGGAAAGATTCTTGAAACCCACGATGGACAGCCGGGGGAGAATATGAACGCAGTTAATCTAAACATTTTAAAAGGACTGGCGCCAGCATGATCATAGATGTTCACACTCACATTTTTCCGGAGCGGATTCGATCGGCCCGGGAAAAATATTTTCCTTCTGAATCCGCTTTTAAGAGTCTTTATCAATCAAAAAAATCAAGATTGTCGGGCGCTGAAGAACTCATTGAGACCATGGACCAACAGGGGGTGGACAAATCCGTTGTGTTCGGTTTCCCCTGGCGATCCCAGGATCATTTCAAACTCAACAACGATTACATCATTGAGGCGGTCTTGCGGCATCCCGACCGGCTGATCGGCATGGCCTGCTTTGATCCGTTTCACCCCAAAGCGCCGAACGAAGCCGCGCGATGCCTGGATTCGGGGCTTTCGGGAATCGGGGAGCTGGCCTTTTACGAATCGGACATCAATCATTCGGCGACCCGGGCGTTGACCCCTGTCATGGAGATATGCCTGAAACGAAACGTTCCCATTCTTATTCACACCAATGAGCCGGTGGGGCATATGTACCCTGGAAAAGCGCCCATGTCCCACTCTGGAATTTACCGTTTTTTAAAAACGTTTCCTGATAACCGGATTATTCTGGCCCATTGGGGGGGCGGGCTCTTTTTTTTCAATCTTTTAAAAAAAGAGGTGAAACCGGTTTTCAAGAATGTCTTTTTCGACACCGCGGCATCGCCGTTTCTGTATGATCCCGTCATATACAAAATGGCTTCGGATATCGTGGGGCATGAGAAGATACTGTTTGGCAGCGATTATCCCCTGATCAAGCCGGAGCGATATTTCAATGAGTTGAAAGAATCGGGGCTAGAAAAACAGATCATTGACGATATCTGCGGAGGGAACGCTGAAAGGGCGCTGACCGGGAACTAAAAAATAAGGGGCTCGCTAAAAAATGATAAGCTCGTAAAAAGTAAAGATATGTTGGGTTGCTTCGCTTAACCCAACCTACAAGTCGCCGTAATTAATTAGCATTTAAATGAGGTCATGTTGTGTACGAGCGCATCAATGGAGTGGGCGGTCTGTTTTTTTACGGCGCGTCCATAGGCGAACCATATACAAACCCATATACAAACCCATATACAAAAGAGACAAAAAAAATCCGCGCTTAGGCCCGTTTCAGGGGGCCGCCGGGCGCGGATTTTTTTAAATGTCAAGCAAATGCGTGGCAAGGGCATCCATTATTTGATGCCGAGAAGCCCTTTCTTTATCTTTTTGGAGGCTTTTTTCCCCACGTTGTATCGGTAATACATTTGGGCGAATTCAGAGCCTGGAATGGTTCCTTTCACGACCCCTTGGTAGGTCAGGGTCAGGCCCTTGCCTGGGATGTACAATGAGCTGGAGGACAACCCCGGCGCCATATCCGTGTCCAGCCATGAGGCATAACGGTCGATGTCCGCGCGATGGGCCGCCACCATATCCGGGGCGTTGCATTCTTCGATGACTTCAATAAAGCCGTTTCGGAGTTTTTTGGATGTGGCCTTTGAGGTTAAATATTGGGTTTCTATGTATTTCATCTGCTCGGAGTGGATGACCTCGTTGGCGTCGTTGCTCGGGTTTTCCAGATAGAGGCCGGCGACATAAACCTTGATGAACCCTAAGGCTTTTCTGTAGGCCAACCCGTTGAGTTTAAGGGTTTTGCCCTCTATCTGTTTTTCTTCCGGGAAGCTGACTCCCAGAAGGGTCCGCTCCCCTGAAAAAACAGGCGCCGCAGACAGAGCGATTAATGAGACCGCCATAAAAGAGACCGCCAGCATCGCGGCCACAGATTTTTTCATCATGATATCCTCCTTGTTTTTTGGCTTGGTTTTCTATTTTAGTTTTTTTGGCTTGTTTTCTGGGTTTATTGAAAATAAAATTCTTGAATATAATCTGAATCCTGTTCTCGAAAAGAAGGTAGCACGGTTTTTTAAAAAAAGGAAGGGCTCATTTAATTCTTGAAAAAAGAGCCCAGGGGGGAAACCGGGCGCTATTTTATGAAGATGGGCAGAAACATCTTTACAGGATAAATAAAGTAGTATAGTATCTCAGGTTTTGAAGTAGTATAGTATCTTAAGTTTTGATAGATACGATTTCTTTATAATTAAGGAGCGATTGAAAATTATGTCACGAGTATGCGAAATTTGCGGCAAGAAGCCGATGTTTGGGAATAATGTGAGCCATGCCAACAACAAAACCAGGCGTCGGTTTAATCCAAACCTCCAGAATGTTCGCGCCATCAAGTCGGGCCAGGTCAAAAAAATGACGGTTTGCACCAGTTGCATCAAGGCGGGAAGCGTGGTCAAAGCGCCTTAGTCGGCGTTTTTTTCAGCGAGTCCAAAGCCCAAAGCTAACCGATCCGTTGAACGCGATGGACATGCTTGATTTTTCTGATATCGACCATCAGCCGGGCCAGATGGTCGGTTCCCTTAATCCCCAATGTGAAAAAAGTCTCAACGCTTCCGTCGTCTTGGGTCTGAGAATTTACCTTGATGATATTGGCTTTGTTTTTGCTGATTTCCGCCGCCACGTCCGCAAGCAGACCCACCCTGTCCACCGAGCTGACGCGTATGTTTGCCGGATACATCTCCGTCGCCAAATGATCATCCCATTGCACCTCAATTTTTCGTTCTGGGTTTGTTTTCAAGGCATTGACGCAGTTTGACCGGTGTATGGCGACGCCGTGGCCCCGTGTGATGTAGCCGGTGATCTTGTCCCCTGGAACCGGCTGGCAGCATTTGGCGAACCGAATCAGAACGTCGTCAATCCCTTTGACCAAAACCCCTCCGCTGGCTTTTTTCTTTTTGCCAGACGGTGTCTCTGTGATTTTATCAATCAGGGACTCATCGCCTTCCGTCTCAGGGTGGGTCAGGAATTTTCGGGCGATTTGCAGGGGGGTGATTTTTCCATACCCGACATTGGCGATCAGGTCATCCCCTGTTTTGAAGCTGAACATGGCCGCCACCTCAACCATTTTTTCGGATTTCAGCAACTTATGAAAATCGAGACGGAGTTTTTTGAACTCCTTTTCACACATTTCCCGGCCAAGGGTGATGCTCCGATTGTATTCCTGGATTTTGATCCATTGCCTGATTCTGGATCTCGCCTTTACGGTTTTGACCGATTTTAGCCAGTCCCGGCTGGGATGCCCCCCCTTTTTTGTGAGGATTTCAACCACATCGCCTGTTTTTAACTCGTACTTTAGCGGAACCATTCGTTCGTTTACTTTGGCTCCGTTGCACTGGTTTCCCACCTCCGTGTGTATCATGTAGGCGAAATCGACGGGAATGGCCCCCTTTGGAAGGGCTTTCACCTGACCGTTGGGGGTAAAGACAAAGACTTCGTCCGGGAAAAGCTCAATGCGAACGTTTTCTAAAAACTCGTCCGGGTCTTTGATATTCTTCTGGCGCTCCACGATATCCTGAATCCATGAAAACTCTTTGTCCCCTTCCATGGTTGAGGCGTGGCCCTCTTTGTAGCTCCAATGGGCCGCGATGCCGGACTTGGCCACCTTGTCCATTTCAAGGGTTCGAATCTGTATCTCCACCCGTCGCCCCGGAGGCGCCACCACCGTGGTGTGAAGCGACTGGTACATGTTGGGTTTGGGCCGGGCGATGTAATCCTTGAATTTGTAGTCGATGGGCTTCCACAGGGAATGCATGTGGCCCAACGCCGCGTAACATTCGGCGCCTCTCTCCACAATGATTCGAAAGGCGACGATGTCATAAATCTCTTCAAACTCCAGATTCTGGGACTTCATCTTTTCGGCGATGCTGTAAATATGTTTGTATCTTCCCGAAACAGAGCATTCTATATTTTCCCTGGCCATGGTCTTGCCGATCTGTTCCTTGATCTGTTCAATGAAACTGTTCCGCTCCCGTTTGTCCATGTTCAACAGGTCTTTGATTCTTCGATATTCATACGGATCAATAAACATGTGCGACCGGTTTTCCAGCTCCTTTTTGATCCAGTATATTCCCAGCCGGGAGGCCAGGGGAGCGAAAATATCCAGGGTTTCCCGCGCTATTTTTTTCTGTTTATGCTCCTTTTGAAATTGCAGGGTGCGCATGTTGTGGAGCCGGTCGGCCAGTTTGATCAGTATGACGCGGATGTCCTTTGCCATGGCCAAAAGCATATTGCGTATGTTTTCGGCCTGGCGGGCCTCCAGACTTTCAAATTCCAGCTTGCTTAGTTTGGTGACTCCCAGCACCAGTTGAAGCACATCCGGGCCAAACATCTCAAGGATGTCTTCGGAGGTGGCTTTGGTGTCTTCGATGACGTCATGGAGCAACGCCGCGGCCACGGTTCCCGTGTCCATCTGCATGTCGGCGAGTATTTTGGCCACTTCAAGGGGGTGGGTGAGGTAGGGAAGACCAGACAGGCGCATTTGCCCTTTGTGAACGCTGGCTGAATAGATGTAGGCCCGGTCGATTACGGAAAGATCGGCCTCTGGATCGTGGTCAAGGACGCTGTCGATGATGTCGTTGATGCGTATGGTTTTTCGTATGGTCAATGGTTAAGCCGTTCCCTTGGTTTTCAGCGAACCCTTATTTTTGGCGCGCGCCGCTCTTTGAGCCTTTGCGAACGCCGCCCTTTGAGCCTTTGCGAGCGCCGCTTTTTGAGCCCTTGCGAACGCCGCTCCTTGAGTCTTTGCGGACGCCCCTTTTTTTGGATCCTTTGTGAACGCCGCTTTTTGACCCTCTGGGGGTTCCTTTTTTTGTTCCGCTTTTGGAGCTGATTTTGCTGTGCAGTCTTTTCCGGTCGGTCCTCTCCCGAAAAAACAATCGGATGGGCGTTTTATCCAAACCCGCGCCATCTCGGATCTGATTGATCAGATACCGTTTGTAGGAAAAATGCACATCCCCTGGATAGTTGACAAAACAGACGAACGTCGGTGGTTTTGAGGATATCTGCGTGGCGTAGAAAAACTTGATCCGTTTGCCACGGGTCATGGGCGGTTCGTTTTTTTCGATGGCCTTTTCAAAGATTTTGTTTAGCCGGCCCGTGGTGACCCGGGTGGAATATTGAGTGAACACATCCTCCACCAGAGCGAAAATTTTCTTCACCCGAAGGCCGGTCAAGGCGGACAGGGTCATGACCGGGGCAAAATTCAGAAACTTGGCGGCCATTTTCACTTCCGCCTCATATTTTTTCAGGGTTTTAGTGTCTTTTTCAACCAGGTCCCATTTGTTTAAAAGAAAGAGGCACCCGCATCCCCGCTCATAGGCGTACCCCGCGATGCTGACGTCCTGGTCGGTCATGCCTTCATGGGCGTCGATCATAATCAGGGCGATGTCGCATCGCTCCAGGCTTCTCAAAGATTTGATCACGGAAAATTTTTCCAGCTTTTCAGAGACTCTCCCTTTTCGCCGGATGCCCGCCGTGTCTATGAACAGGTATGACTTGCCGTTGGCCTGCAACCGGGAGTTGATGGAGTCCCGGGTCGTTCCCGGCTCGTCGCTGACAATCAGGCGATTTTCCCCCAGCAGTCGGTTGATCAGGGACGATTTGCCCACATTGGGTCGGCCCGCCACCGCGATTCGCCGGGTTCCGGGGATATCCTCCGCGCTATCTTCATCCGGGACATCGGGAAAAATTTGGATCAGAGCGTCGAGGAGGTCGCGCACCCCATAGCCATGCTCGCCGGAGATGGGGTATAACTCCTCAATTCCCAGGGAGTGGAAAGCGAATATCCGGTCTTCAGCTTCGGCGCCGTCGATTTTGTTTACCGCGTACATGACCGGCTTGTCGGTTTTGCGCAGCATCTGGATGATATCATGATCAAAGGGAGAAATGCCGTTTTTCCCATCCAGAACGTGAATGATGATGTCGGCGTCTTCCATGGCCCGTTGCGCCTGGAAACAGATGGATTCGGAGAACTCGTCATTTTTATCGAAAAAAAGCCCCCCGGTGTCGATCAGGATAAAATCGTGCTCGTCCCATGTGGCGTCTCCGTAATGGCGATCCCGGGTCACCCCCGGCATGTTGTCCACAATGGCGTCCCTGGTTTTGGTGATTCGGTTAAAAAGGGTGGATTTCCCCACATTGGGTCGGCCGGATATGGCCACAATGGGTCTGAACCCGGAAAATGTTTTTTGATGGGTGTGCTTTGACATCATGGTTTGTTCACGTCTTTTTGGGATGGTTGTCGCTTGGGCTGTTTTTGTCTTCCGACGGTTATTCTTCTTTTTATCTTTTAGCCAGTGATTTTTGGGGCGGTTTGTTTATTTTATTTCCTGGTTTTTATTTCCCGGCGTTCTTTTTTTCATTGGCCACTTGCCATTGAATGGTTTTTTCCATGCCGGTTTCAAAGGATTCAAGGGGCCGCCACCCCAGCTCTTTTTCTATTTTTGAAAAATCAATGGCATAGCGAAAATCGTGCCCCGGTCGATCCGTGACAAACTCGATCAAGTCTTTCATGGACTTTGGGTCTTTGGCCGGCGCCGAGAGTCGGTCCATGATGTCGCAGATGGCGGTCACCACATCAATGTTGGCCTTTTCGCATCCGCCCCCCACGGCATAGGTCTCGCCGCGTGTTCCGTCTTTCATGATCATCCATATGGCCCGGCAGTGATCCGTGACATACAGCCAGTCCCGGACGTTTTGCCCGTCGCCGTACACCGGAAGGGGAAGTCGCTTTACGCCGTTGGTGATGGTCAGGGGAATGAGTTTTTCGGGAAACTGGAACGGGCCGTAATTGTTGGAGCAGTTGGAGATGGTCACGGGCAGGCCATAGGTTTCTGAATAGGCCCGGACCAGGTGATCCGAGGCCGCCTTGGACGCCGAATAGGGGCTGTTTGGGCGGTATGGGGTCTGCTCTGTAAAGAACCCGG
>Ga0307988_1001060_pt1 | contig 16637 bp, 14 predicted proteins | sample EllFjometagen183_FD_203166 | JGI IMG/M metagenome (GOLD analysis project Ga0307988, IMG submission 203166) | Marine microbial communities from Ellis Fjord, Antarctic Ocean - #183 | ecosystem: Environmental > Aquatic > Marine > Unclassified | place: Southern Ocean | collected 2014-10-08 | reverse complement strand
GCAAGGGACCAGTAGGCAGCACGGTTTTCCGGTCTTTAGTCTTGCTGCCAAAGAACTCAGCTAGATCAAAGTTCAGTGGTGCAAATCCCGCTCGCCCCTGAGCCTAAACGTTACTATAGCCATCGTCTCGAAGCTCTCTAGTTTCATAAATTACTTAACCATTACCTTCTTCCTATGAAGTTCCGACTTGATGATGCCAAGAAAACTTGCCCGAAAAGGAGCAATCTAGCACTTTTAGAAAATTAGAATTTTTCCCAGAATTACAGCTGTAAATGGAGTACGTTGAAACCGTTGATGCTTCCAGATTATGTTCGCTGTTTACGTCAGTGAAGATGTTAGGCTTCTTGCAAGAGACCAGGACAGTATTGTATAATTACAGATTCAATATTTGCATTGCCAGAACTAAGGCGTTTTCAACGTGAGAGGGTTCAGTTCTTTATGTGAACCTTTGGATCGATTATTATAGCGATGATAGCCAGATATTATAAATTCATCACATGTTGTTAAATTGAGTCTCGCTTGCTACGCTTTATTCCACCTCTCACTCCCCATATTCCGCAACCAGCACCTTATCAACACGCCGCCGCTGATCTGCATTCAGCGTTGCATACCATTCATTAAAAGTAGGGAATTTTCTTTTACACCTGCCTTTCTCCTGCATTGAGAAGTCACGCCTGTATGCTGCTGTGAGTAGGGAGCCAATTCCGCAGTGGTATGTTGCCTTGCGTTGGTTCGGGGTTGGCGTTTTGTATTGGGTTTTCTCGTTTTTAATCACATACTTTTTTATTTTCAAAAAATGAAAAGGTTGTACAGGGGTTGTACAAAGCGATGTTAAAAGAAAAAAGCACCTAACCCAAAGTGAGTTAAGTGCTTGTAATTACTGGTACACTAGGCAGGATTCGAACCTGCGACCCCCTGATTCGTAATCATAGGAATGCAGGTTTTTACGGCACATAACAGTTCCTCATGGTACAAAGTATTTTACACCTACACCTTGACTTAGATTGACATTACTGCTATTATTTGTACCAGAAGACATCATAGGGTCTAGCCAAATAACGTGCAAAAACGGCACATAGTTTCAAACTATGTGCCGCCATAAAAGGGGTCAAAATGCCACAAATTAAAATGTCAGATGTCTGGTTGAGAAATCTTAAACTTACCGATGGCAAGCAGATTGAATACTCAGACACCAAAACACTCGAAGCCGATCATGGCGGATACCTTGTTTTACTTATCGGAGCAAAACAGAAAACATGGGCGGTGAGATACCGACTTAATGGTAAACGCAAACGCTTTGCTCTCGGCATCTACCCGCAGGTAAAGTTAAAAGATGCTCGACTGCAAGCTATCCGACAACTTAACAATATTGAAGATGGTGCCGACCCTGCAAAAGAGAAGAAGCAGCAACTCGAAGCACCAACAATGGCCGATCTGTGGAATACCTACTATGAACGTCATGCCCTGAAGAATAAGAAACAATCCTCTTACAGTAATGACCTCTGGCAATGGCATAAATATATTGAACCTGTAATTGGCAGCATGAAGGCCAAAGATATAAGACGCAAACACATCATCGACCTGCATGATAAGTTGTCTGACTCCGCTCCAGTCCAGGCCAACCGAGTGGTAGCCCTACTCTCTACAATGTTCAACATCGGAATTGACCGGGAGCTGGTAGAGGTAAACCCCTGCTTTAGAATCAAGAAGACAAAAGAGATTAGCCGGGAACGTGTTATAGAAGACACTGAGCTGGTTTTATTATGGGGCGAATGGGACAAGGTACGCATGGGCAAACTGTTCATGATCAAGCTCCTGACAGCTCAACGAGATATCGAAGTCCGCAGCATGAAGTGGACTGATATTGTTGATGGCGTCTGGACAATTCATGATACCAAAAACAATAAAACCCACGAGGTGCCACTGTCCGCTCAGGTGCAAGAAATACTGGCAACTATTCCAAGGAGAGGTGAGTATGTATATCATGCAGCCCGAGGAAACAGTGGTCATATTATGTCGACAAAGAAATGCTTTAGAGAGTGCCGCGAACGTGCGGGCATTGATTCAGACACAAGGGGTCATGACCTTAGACGCACAGCAGCAAGTAATATGGCAGAGAGCGGTATCTCTGAGGAAATTATAGGCAGGGTCCTGAATCATTCTGAGCATGGAGTAACCAGCATCTATAACCGACACACATATCTTCCCGAAAAATCTACAGCCCTACAGAAATGGGCAGACAAACTTGACAGGATCTTAGGCAGGAAAGAAGCTAAGGTAGTAGAGTTACGAAAAATGGCAGTTTAGTATTGCATAATCTGAGCCCGATTATTAGGGTACTGTGTAGTACAAAAGTTAACCCCGGAGGACGATGGCCAAATATAGACAAGACCTAATATAATCACATCTAAGAAACCCAGTGATGGGGGTAAACATATCACGTTCGTGGCCGCACGGGGTCGCTGTAGGGATAAACCAAAGGCTAACCGTGAAGTACGTCGAGTGAGGCAATCGACGATAAACTAAATCCAGAATCAAAAACGAACTAGCATGCAGGCTTGATGATCGACGATAGTGACTACTCCGCAGGAGTAGTCCGTTCGATTGTCAGGCCTTTTTTATTGCCCCCCCACCGTCTCCATAATTCAATGGAGAAAACCATGAAAAATGACAAATTTATCAAGATCCAAACCATCTTAGTACTGCTTGGCATTGGTTCCCGTAATACCATTTACAGGTGGATGAAAGACCCAGAAGTAAAATTCCCTCGACAGTACCAGCTCGGCCCTCGGCGTGTTGCTTGGAAAGAGAGTGAAATTTTAGCCTGGATGGGAAGCAGGGAGGTCGTAGTATGACACATACAAACAAACCAGCCCCGGCGGTATTCCCGCCAGGGCCAAATCAAGATGTAGGGGCAGGCACCACTCCACCACCTACCAATTACGATAATGTAATCAAGACTAACGACAAAGTAAAGGGTTTTCAGGTGTCATTTTTCCCAGCCCCGGTAACGAATACAGATATATTCACCAACATGGGGTGGACAGAACTCTGTAATGAGGTCAGTGTTCCTCTATACGTAGCGGATAATAGCTCTTATACCAAGAAGCAATATGGTCAATACTTCCTCCGGGGTGCAGTCAACTCTAAACGTGATGATGAAAATCTGGAGCAGTGCCACCTATTGATACTTGATGTGGACAAAGAGTTGAACGGCAGCCCGCTGCCGACGGTGTATGATAGTCATGATGCGCTTCAGGATATTATCCATATTGTTTATACCAGTGTCACTCCTGGGAGGAGCAGGATAGTTGTTCCAGTTCCACCATACGATAAAGAGAAAACAGATATCCTCACTCAGCAGCTTTATGACTATTGCCTAGACGTAGGGTTGGAGTTCTCTTATGCAGGAGAGTCCAGTACCAAGTCGCAGCCGTGGTTCTATGGTCAGACGGTTGTAGGCAATGAGCATCTCTGCAAAGTCAACCATGATGGAGAGTTATTCAAACCCGACCCTAATAAGGTTATCCCCGTATCTGGCCCAACGTTTGCCGAAGCACCCCGACATTACGACGATACAAATAACCACAACCCAACTAAAGATTTCATAGAGGGATTACAGTCCGGGACAATACACGATGTTGTAAAGAGGTATGCTGGCTGGAAGTCAAGAACCTCTAACCTCTCGATGAAACAAATCTTCGATGAGATAACAGCAATTATTGATACTAACTGTTCAGATTCTAAGAAGGTAAACCGATGGCGTAAGAATGAACGGCAGGAATTGGAAGCATGGTTTCAGAATAAGGTTCAGCCAAACCGGGAACAGGCAGATGTCTATGGCCAGGATTACAGTCAAGACACCAACATTATAGATACGAATAAAAGTGTTGAGGAATTACTGGAGGACTTCACAGTGAAGCAGGAATATGTGGATGGGCTCGGCAAAGAGGAATTTATATACCCAGACCTAATAATAGCTGGCCAGATACTGACATTAATAGCGATGGCTGGTGGAGGAAAGACCACGTTCATGTTCAAGCATGTTGCTCCGTCCGCTGTGAAGAAGGGATACAAGGTTATATATGCAGATGCCGACAGTCCAGCGGGTGAACATAAATGGATGAAGAAATTTGCTGATGATCATGGATTCAAACTGATAAATCCTATGACTAATGTAGGCCAGAACATAGATACTTTTTTGGATAGAATAGGAAAGATGGCGGCCAAAGATGTACCTATGAGAAAATCTGTATTTGTATTCGATACACTGAAAAAGTTCGCCGATATACAGAACAAGAACAAAGTAAAGGAGTTCTTCATACTGTGCCGCAAGCTGACTGCTCTCGGTGCTACTCTAGTATTCCTTGGCCATGCCAAGAAATATCGGAACCATGAAGGCTTTCTTATTCCTGATGGTACAGGAGACGTAACTAATGACAGTGATACCTTGATATTTCTTGAGCATGTACCAGCATTCGACGGTATCAATGTGACCACGGTTGTCGACCAAAACAAAGGCGCTAAAGTTCGCGGGTTGTTCAAAGCAATCTCATTTAATATCAGTAAGAGCAGGGATGTTACATTGCTGGATAACGTTGTTGTGTTGCCTGACAGAACGCAAACTAGAAACCGATTCGCTGAAGAAGACGAGATTGTTCAGGCCACCATCGAGGTGCTGACGGATGCTCCCTCACCTATTAAAAAGATGGATCTGGTAGATATAGTCAGGGAAAATGTAACAGGTAATACTGGAGCCTCCAGGGTTCGCAAGATTATATCTCAACATGCTGAAGATGGCGGCGTGTTTGATATTACAACAGGGGATAAAAATGCTCATTTCATTTCATTGCGGCTTTTGAAAGAGGAAGATATTCCTATAGAGGCTAAATTGAAGCAACACTTGCCTGACAATGTCTTGGAAAATGAGTTTATGATTTAGTTGACAGGGGCATTCTAGTGTGTCGATGTTAGGAAACGGCAGATGCTCCATCAGTTGGACATCGGGGGGGGTACACAGACAGACAGATAGTATATATAAACAGATAAACAGACAAATACCCTGAATGTTGGCCTTTTATATATACGTTCGTTTTACTTGACAGACAAAGCCCTGTCTGTTTGTCGGTGTACCCCCCCCGCATTAGACTGTACCGTTTAGACCGACATCACAAGTAAAGGGAGTAACCCATATAACAAAAACATTGCACATAAACTTATTACACAACCCTACGCCGTCAACTCAATCACTCAATATTAAATTAAATTGACAATGAGGTAACGCATGAATGGAGCAAGACCCCTAGAAAATAGAGTAATTAACGCAATTGAAACCACTTGGCCGAAGCTAAATCTAAAAGGACTTTCCCAAAAAGAGAAACGGTTTTGTATGTTATTCTGTGGCAACCCTGTTGAGGCCGCCAAACAGGCAGGGTATTCAGACACTAATCCTGCCTATCTGAAACGAACAGCATGGAATCTGATGAATCGAAAGCAGATAAAAGAAAACTGTCGCATCCTTCAGAAGTCTATGGATGGTGTTATGATCGCGCACTCTGAAGAAGTACTTGCCTTTTTCACTGAATCTATGCGTGATGAATCCTTGAATCAAAGTGAAAGATTGAGTGCTGCCAAACTACTCGCCCAGTATCGCGGGCTACTCAGTGAAAGACTTATTATCGACCAACACACTACCAGCCATGAGGTCAAGGAATACACATTCGCTGGCCCGAAGTCGAACTTCCTTAAAAGCCTCGAAGATGCCACCCACGAGGCGATTGACATAACCCCTGAACCTGTATCTATATCAGAACTGGATTACATTATATAGTCCTGCAGCTTTGGTCACTCGTCACATCTGGAATGCAACCAGGGCGGTATCACGCCGCACTGCTTGCGAGCCTCCCTCCCCACCCGGCACCCGACCCGATGATATATAATCATAGGGTCAACATATATAATCGACTGTTATTTATACATATTAGTAATACTAATCGGCACATAACGGAAAATTATATGCCGATTGTCCAGTCCTACTCCCTCACCTGGCACCCATAATACCCCCCTCCCCCTCGATTCTTGTGAGGCGCCCCGTAGTTAACCGGGGGGAAAAATCACCTCGCCCTGCTTCAAGAGACTCTTACCCATAATTTTAGCCTCATATACCAATTCTTGCCCCATATAGTACCTTGAAGTAACATACAGTAACATAACGTAACATATTGATTATATAGTATATTATACTTGTAATGTCCGACGACAAAGACTACAATGTAGTTATGCCAAAACTTAAAGAAACAGAATCAACAAAGGTGTCTTTCAGGCTTCAGGATAATTATCTCAAATCTCTGAAGATACTGGCCAGCTACAACGACCTCAAGCTATCAGAAACACTCAGGTTGGCCGTGTTCGACTTGCTCGAGAAGCATAAACTCGACGGGATAACTCCACGGGCTACAGGCCATGACAGTTCTTAAGTCACCCTCCATCTATTCCTGGAATCCGAGACCATGGCAGCAGGCTGTTCTCGATGCCCAGAAAAAGACAACAGCTATTCGGTGCGGAAGACGTCTCGGCAAAACTGACTTATGTGCATATGTGGCGGGTTCTGCATTCCTGACATCGACCGAACCAATTAACATCGCTGTCGCGTCTTTTGCATTAAACAACGCAAAAAGAGTGATATGGAACAGAATCATAGAGTTACTCTCACCTTTTCCGTCGTACGTTACTTACCGGAAAGCGGATAATCAGTTAATAAATAATCAGACAGGATCGGCCATTTGGCTGTTTGGTCTATCTGCAGAACACGGCGATTCCATACGTGGGCATTCATTCGATTTAGCCGTAGTAGATGAGTACAGCCTTATACCCTATGAAGTTTTCAACTCGGCTTTTCTTCCAACATTAATGGATCGAGACGGCTGGCTCCTGGCAATATCAACTCCCCGCGGCAGCTTCGATTTGATGACCATGCTAGAGGCTGAGTGTGACGACCCCACCAACGCCGACACCCATGTACGTTTTCACTTTCCGGCATCACAGGTATTAGGGCAGGTTCCGAACCTTACCCAGGAATTTCTCGACAAACAGAAACGAAGAAACCCTCTGACATTCGCCCTGGAATATGAGGCGGATATTTCGGCATCCTCTTCAAATACAATCTTTGACACATTACTTCTAGCGCAAGCGGTCACAACTGAGACCCCTATCCTCGATCCATCATTAGCCGTAAGTGCGGGACTCGACTTTGCGCCGAGGAGGGATAAATGTATCCTCACACTGAGAAACTCAATCAATTTTGTGGCGATAATACAACTCGAATACAACCAAGACCCTTACGACTTCATACAGCAGCTTAAGAATATCATATCCAGATATCATATTCGCACTCTGGCAGTCGATCGAGGCGGAGCTGGTGAGGTTATCAGCGACATGATAGAGAACCAACTCTCCAGCTATTGGCCTATTGAGGACGTGCGAGGGGTTATCAGTGGCCAGAAGGCGTACCACTCTTCTAACTTCAATCTGAGGGCTGAGCTTTATGCAATGCTCCAGGACTTTCTCAGTCATAACGAATCAACTATCAGCATACATCTCCCCTATTACCAGCAACTCTGCAATGAACTTAGTGCAACGACAGCAAAACCGAATGAGAAAGGAACATTCCAGGTTACTAGCAAGAATGAAATTATCGAGAGGATAGGCCACTCACCAGATTATGCGGACTCTGCAGCGCTCTCTTTGTATTTTGAGAGATATACCCAGAGCTGGCAGAAACCCCTGGATGAGCTGACAAATAATGACATATCCAGTATGTCGAATGCGGCGATACTGGACACTTTTGCGGGGTATTACGAATGAAAGAACTACCTAAATATAACATCCGGTCTGAAGCTCTGGCAAAGATGAGAAACGTGCTTGAGAATCCCCGACATTCTCTTACCGCCAAAGCTCTATGGATCACTGACCCGAGGTCTGAACTTGGGCAAACGACCGAGGCAGAGCAACCGGAGTTATTTGGCAATTACGATGATGCAGAATTATTTGGAAATTACGACTGAGGCAAGGAGGCACCACATGCAAACAGCGAAACCGAAAGCCATACCAACTTTTAATCTCAATGGGGTTGTTTTGAAATATGACACCAGATGTCATGTGATACGAAACCCAGATAAAAGCATATTTAAATCTCGACCGGGCCACAGTCCATCAGACTTAAAGGCAGTTGCCCAGCTCAAAATTACTGAGCCTTTGAGTCTGGAGTTAATAGATTTCGCCGATGAGTGTTTGGCCTATTCCCTCGCGAAACAATAATATACCAAGGAGAAATAAATGAAACGTGAATTTCTACACGCAATACATCCAGACGGGAAGTTCAGAACCAGCGATTTCCATGTGAAACAGGAAGGACGCGCTGCCGACGGAACAAAGATTCAACAGTTCGAAGCTGTAAATCCGGCGGTAAACCACAGCTACCGACACGGTATTCAAGTACAAAAACCGGGAAATACTCCGCTGATGGTTTTCGGATCGTACAATGAAATACAAGATATTTCCTCCGCAATCAAAAACGATCCCGATAAAGTCGTTCGGTCTATGCGACCGATTGGGCGCTCACAGTTCTTCAGCTTGAATAATCCGATAACCAATACAAAAACCCACTCGGCCCCAACCGAAGACAAGGCAAGAAGTTACATTGACGCAAAGAGACTTTTCCCCGACCATGGCAAAGATTCACAATTACTCTCGGACGAACAGGTTGAGAAGAGGGCCTTAAAACAACACATGCAGATCGTGGCAGAATCGAAGAATCCCTTCCCAAAATCTTCAGCAGAAGGCCAGGAGTGGAGCAACAACTACCTGAAAGTTGGTACACAGTCCCCCAGCACTTTGTTAACTGATGGAGGGACAAAACCATGACCCCTCAACGCGTTACGCCGTTTGTAAAATGTGGGACAGATGGCCTCTACAGTATGACTGTTATCACCCATCTCTGTGTAAGCCATCCACTATGTGAATTTACTCTGGATTCTTTCAGGGAATTAAATACTGAAAAACCAAAGACGACAATGATACGGACGAATTTCTTTATCGTCTCTCCCTCAGACCTGGAGAACTAAAATGTACACATGGATCCCCATGGCCGTAACTGCAGCCGCTTCACTATTCAACGGCTATTCTCAATCTAAAACTAGCTCGGATAACGCGGCAAACATCCAAGCCACGGCATATCAAAACTACGCCAGCCAGCAGGAAGCAGGACAACAGACAGCCGCCTTGCAGACATCACTATCAAAGTTTAATGCTAGCCTTGCATTACAGCAAGGAGAACAGACGGCAGGTAATCTCCGAGCTGTAGCCGATTTTAATTCTTCACTCATACTTTCGACAGCAGCATATAACAGCTCTCTCCTCGATCAGAAAATGGATGCTGAATGGGAGGCTTACGGACTCCAGGCCCTCCGGATGGAAAATGATTTCCGGTCGATACAGGGATCCACAATAGCCACCCAATCAGCATCAGGAACGGTAATCGGTGAAGGGTCAAATGCTGATATCGTTATTGATAATGCTGCACAACACGCACTTGATCAGACAATTCTGAGGCACAACGCCGACACAGTAGCCGCGGATCTACTGAACGCACAGGCCCAGAATAATTGGACAGCTCAAAACGAAGCAAGAAAGATCAACTGGGAAGCTGAGGTAGGGGCGACTGTCTCTGTATTAAATTCCAGATATCAAGCCGCCGGAATAGCTACTCAGGGATTGCTGGACAGCAAGTTGACAATAATAAACAGCAGGGCGAGTGCCAGTTCAACGCTTTCCTCCGGCAGCTCCGCAGCCACTCAGCTTAAAAATACCTCCGGTCAACAGATTGTCTCTGGTTTTATCAGTGCAGCCGGAAGCGCGGCGAGCACGTACGCCGCCTACACTGCACCGAAAAACAGTATCACCCAGCCAGGTTCCTCTCTGGCCACAGGATAAAATATGCCGACAATACAAAAGCAATATCTCGCGAGAACACAGTTGATGACGCCATCTTCCAGGGGGGTTAACACCTACCTTGCTCAGTTCCAACCCTGGACAGACAAATGTAATGGGGGCCGCCCTGCGGTCTCCAGGAGGTATTCGACCCACAGTAGTGACCCCGGTGCAAAACAAGAATCTTGTCGGCCCGGCGGTAGAGTCGGCTGGCCAGCAGCTTGGGCGTGCCGCTCTTGCCTTTGAAAATGACAGAGCGGAATTACTGGCGAACGATGCTACCATGGAGTACCAGACAAAAATACGGGAACTCTGGTTAGGTAAAGACTCTCCTGATGGTTTTGTCCCGGGCTATGCTTCCACCAAAGGAAAAGATGCGGTAGGTAAACATGAGACTTTCCAGAGTACAGCCGACACTCTTAGAACATCTTATATCAAATCCCTTTCTGAAAATGCTGCTTCAAGGTTTATCCAGAAAACGTTCAGTATTCACAATGGATATCTAAACGCAGGAGCCAGCCACGCCGCGACCGGGAAACAGGTATGGCAGTCTGACCAGATTAAGCTCCAAGGACAGCAGCTCAGTATCGAGCTTGCCGACGCTGGAATGAATCCACAGATGGTGGCGGGTAAACTCGCATTGTATGGCGGGAACATCACTGCAAAACTCGGCGAGGCTGCAGCTCAACCGATCTTACAGAACTATTACCAGCAGCACTCAGCTTTCCTCGCTGAACAGCCGGGAGGTTTGGAAAAGTTATCGACATTAAAATCTGTGTTATCCGATGCAAAAGCGGGAACCCAGGAGACCATGGGTGCCATAGATTCTCAGATACGGGGGGTGGTCAGGAGAAACGTTACAGACGCGAGGCAATCAGCATCAGAGGAATCCAGGAAATCCCGTGAAGCCAGAGAAAAGACAGGTATTGAGTTACGCACAAAACTTTGGAACGGGGAGCAGATAAGTGAGAACGCCCTCCATAGCCTGCTACAGCGCCGACAGATAGACAGCTCGACACACGACTATCTCGTTTTTAACCAACGCGAGGGAGCAAGTATTCCGGCAATATCAGGTTCTATAATGTACCAGCACAAGGCAGATATTCTCTATGGTAAGACTGATTCCGCCGATATTGACAACTTACACCTCAACACTGCCGACAATAAATCTCTTCATAACTATTTGGCCACTGCCCAGGGACAGCAGACAAATGCTGACCTCCGGGCGATACGGCAGGAAATCCAGAGAATAGGCAGTAATCCATTATTTCCGAATGCGGCTAATAATATCTTTAGTGCAACCAAGTCAGCCGAAGATATTTATCTGAAAGCAAAATCACAAGGTAAATCAGTCTCTCCATATACCGCCCTGCAGCAAGCCTCTTCAAGCTACTTTAACCAGGAGCTAACCCAGCAGGTATCGCCGCCTCCTGTGAAGATGGGGCCTTTCTCCTCAGTCCCTAGAAACGAACAACATTTAAAAGAACTCTATAACCAATGGAAAAAGGGAAGCGGCAATCTCACCCCGGAACAGAGGCAGCTACAGGTTGACCTGTTCAAATCTTGGCGGGGAAAGTTTGAGGCAGATTCCAAAGTGAAGAACTTAAGAGATAAACAACTTGAGGATACTACAAAGCCATGACACTCGAAAACTTAGGCACAGATTATAATGAATCTTTCTATATCCCAATCCGGCAGGAAGCAGATTATCAGCACAGCCAAGAGGCAGAGTTGGACGCATGGGCCAGCCCGGATAAAATCGAATCACCTCTTCCCGATTCAAGTGGTGATTCAGGTAAGAAATCAATTCTAAGGCACTTCACTTTCGACCCTGGTCACGCCGTACATGAGCTATTCAAACCATTACAGACTGTAACCAATGCGGTATTGGCTCCAATAGCTGAAGGGTCGCAGACAGTACCCGATGCTTTTAAAGCTGCAGGGATGGCAGGATTTGAGACTCTTAATTCTGATTCTCAGAATCCGGCTACGTGGCAGGCAGAAAAGATAATTGAACGATTCCTTCCAGATATGGAAGGAGGCAAGAAATTCGCCGCCTCCGTCGTTCTTGATGCGGTGGCGGATCCGACTACCTGGTTCGGTGTTGGTCTGGCTCCGAAAGCGGCCAAGGCAGCAAAATTCGCGACATCTGCCAACGCAAGAGCTGCATCCGATGCAGAGAAAACCACGTCCAAGATTGCTGAACTGATGAGAAAAGCTGATATGGGAGATGTCAAAGCCAGAGAAGAACTTGTCAATACGGTAACAAGTCCGAAACTGTTTGAAACTATGAAGGCGACACTCCTGGATAAATTTGGTCAGGATACTGAACGCCTTACCAGATACAAGAGTTTTCCTGTCGGTGCAGACGCTATCGGTAATGAGACTCTCATTAAACAAGCCCGTGTGGATGGTGCCCCAAAATTATTAATACATGAGCTGCAGGGTGAGTTTGCCAAAACACCTTATAGATTCAGATCAAGATACCTGGACATAAACAGTCCCGAGGATGCTGTAAAATATATGACAACTCGTTCAAATGATGCAAAAACCTATGTTCTCAACTCTCTTGAAAAAGGAACGCCGGAACAGCAGGAACAAATCAAAGTATTACTCAGTCAACAGCACAACATCCTATCTCACAACATTTCAGATAAAATAGTCCGGGAGATTGACAACATTGATGCTTTTGCGACGAACATGCTGTTTGAAGATATCGCCCAATCCATGCAAGGGATGATGGCAAAAACCGAGTTTATGTTTGAGAGTGGTGTTGACAGAGTAAGATTCTTTAAACTTCTTGCCCTCAGGGAACAGGTGAGAGCAGAGCTGACACTCAGCACCAAACCAGTATCAAAACTTCTCAGCATCTTGAATACCCGAACGATAGACGACTCTCAGGCAATCAGGAATATTCTGGTTAATCGTGCAGAAAAGATGGTGCCGTCCATTGACCCTAAAGCAGAGAGGGCCATGTCGCCGACGCCATCCTCTCCAATGCAGATGAGCGGTGATGATTTCAAACAGCTTAGAACTTTCCTACGTAAGCAGAAAAGCCCCGAGCAGTTGAATAATTTCCTCAACTCCTTCATGGACGATACCTTCGGAGATAAGCTCCACCGCGGCTGGCTCCATAGTCTTCTCAGTGGAACATCTACTCATATTAGAAATATTACCACCAACGCAATATTCGCCGCTGAACGCCCCCTTTTTGACATCGCCGCTGGTATAGTGGATCCTCGCAATATGTCAGAACATATTACCACCGGGCTGCAACGTGCAGTAGGTCTCGCAGAGGCAAGCTGGGATTCTTTGCAGGCAATTTCTGTGCTTGGCAGAGAATCAAAACTACCTATGAATAAAACCGAGTGGAAAGGATTTCACGAACTATCCGCCCGGGTGCCTCAACTCTCAAATGCGGCACTCCGTGAACTTGGCAACAACCGCGGCCTCGAGTGGGTATCTCATAATCTCCCCGCCCATTTACTGGCTGGAGAGGATTCCTGGTTTAAAGCCGTTAATGCCAGAGGGCAGCTCCGGGCGAGTGCGTGGTCAAGAGCATGGAAGATGTCGGATAATCCAGTGGAGCGCAGGGCAATCTATGACAAACTTGTCAAAGACCCAACCGAGGCGATGAGAATTGAAGCCCTCGAAACTGCCGAAGTGGGGACTTTCCAACAGGAACTTGGAAAGGTTAACAGCCAGTGGACAAAAACAATCTCCAGAACTCCGAGATTAAGATGGCTCACCCCGTTTTTGAAAACACCATCTAATATTCTTATGGAGGGTGGACGCCATACTCCAGTATTAAACGTATTCAGTCGGAAATTACAGGCTGATATTGCGGCAGGAGGAGCAAGGCGAGACGCGGCCGTCGGCCAGTTGGCATTTACAAATTCCGCGTTTCTGGGCTTCATGCTAGCCCCGACAGAGGGATTGATAACCGGAAGGGGTACAGGTATACGTTCCCAGGACAGATCGACAATACCGCCATACAGCGTAAAGATTGATGATAAGTGGGTAAACTATGGCAACAATGAAATCTTGAGGTGGGTTATCGGTATTCCGCTGAGCCTGAAAGAAACATTCCAACAGGTAGATTGGGAAGCGGAAGATAAATCCGAGGAAGCATGGAGAACAGCCGGACTTATAACCTCCGCCGTAGCTGGTTCACTATCGGAGTCATTCTGGATGTACAACTTATCCAATGCGGTTCATGCGCTGGAATCATCTTTTAGCAATAACTCTCTTGCTCCGATACTGCGGTTAGGGGAACGTCTCACAAGTAGCACAGTTCCCGGTATAGTCCGGCAGACGATGAAGAGTGTTGACCCCGCTATCAGGCATAGTGAAGGACTGCTTGACCGATTGTCCAGTACCTTTGGTTTTGGGAAGAGTGAGCTGCCAATCGACGTGGATCTTCTCGGCAATAAACGAAAGCATAACCTTTCTTCAATCTGGAGCGGTATCAATATCAGTGATTCGACGGAGGACAAGTTAGTTTTACAGCTCCGACAACTGAACGCGCGATTGCCGGATGTATCTAAGGTATGGCAGGGTCAGGAGTTATCCGGAAAAGAAAGGATGCTTATGCGTTCATGGACTGCAGCCGGGCCAGCAGGACTGCCACCATTACGCGATGGACTCAGCACAGTTATGAATAGTTCAGATTATGCAGCACTGTCACTTGCAGATAAAAGGTTACGGGTGGAGGCTATCATAATGAAATACAACCAGGGATCATTGAAGATGTTAGTCCAGGGAAAATGAAAGAGTGGGAGAAGTACCTACCACCCTCAAGAACTTTACTTGAGATTATACCTGAGCAGTATTTTGATAGCTGCTTAGGTCAACTCTATGGCCCAGCAAGGGAGTTATACAATGCGAGCAAGATTAATCACGGCGGCAAACGACGTACCTATAAACCCATCCTCCCCGTTAAAACTCAAGTCGATGATACAGGAGGCACATGCGAGAGTGGTGGTGATGGACAAATATAATGCTGCCAGGAAGAAGAGGAGAAAGACTTCAGTGATAGGTTTAACTAAATGGGAGAATCTTAATGGAGTCAGTGGCAACTGACTCCATTAGAGATGGGTTATTTCTTTTTACGTCTGATGCTGACTCCTGCAAGACCTAGTAGACCTGTGCCGAAGAGTAGCATGGTTGCAGGCTCTGGGACGGGATTAGGGTTGCCCGGGTCGGTAGCTGAGTTGCCAAACCGAAGATCGTCAAAACCCAGAATGTCATTCGAAGCGTTGAAGGTTACACTGGAAACCAGTTGGCCGTAGTCGACGAAGCCAACAAACGCCCCACCACCATTGATAGCGGAGGGCATGTTAATTGTTTGTGTGGCAGATGACCCATCTACATACACGATGGTTTGCTGTGAAACAGCATTTGTTTGCAGACCATTAACGTAAAAGCCAAAAGCATCCACTGCATCAGTGAAGCTGAAGGTCACGGATCCGCCAAACAGCTCATTCCAGTGCGAGCCACCTACCGTAGTATTGAAACCACACAAAGGGCCGCAACTACCGGTGACAGTTGTACTGCCAGAAATGGTCAGGTTGGTGGGAAGGGAAGACTCAAAACCATACATAGCCAGTGGACCGGTTACTGCTAAAAAACTCGCAGCCGCAGCTTGAGAATTCACCATATCTGCAAGCGAACTTACGGCGTTATCAGACCCTATGTAAGTGACAGGCGTCGCGTAAGCCGATACACAGCTCAGGCTCAGCACTCCAGCTATTGCATACTTTATCTTGTTCAACATATTGTTTCTCCTTTGGTTGTCACGATAAACAACCACTGTTGTTTTGTTTACTTATTGCCTACTCAACGATGATGAGTAATTGTTTCTCGACAATTCCTTACACGGAAGCGTTGACTGTCGAATTTTTAATGCCCTTTTTTTAGTTGCGTCCAACATGTCTTTTTTATTTCATCCCCACAGTTAGGAACATGCGTGCTACAATGTATTCTGCCACAATATGATATGCAGTTTTGGTGCCAACAAACAAATTCCAATTTCAATATCAAATATACAACGTTGTTACAGCTAGATAGCTAATGTGCATACCCGCCATGAAAGATATAATTTAGTTAGACAATGTATGTAATTTAGGAAAATTAGTTCGGAATCCTGGAAAAACGGATGGGATGGTCTCATTTGATTTGTTAGTTGACGATTGTATTAAGAGCGATTTCAAAACTACGAATGGGGCCATTCATTGTTTTTCCGTGGGATGTTCCAGGTAATTATCAGGGAGATGTTTACAGGCTTTATCCTGTGGTGGTGCGCAAGCGCCAACCCAACAAGGATAAAAAGGCCCGCCATGAACTCTTCAACAATTACCAATCACCATTCGACATTGAAAGGAAACTGGACTTGGAAGATAGACTGCAATAATTATTCAAGAGTGGAGTGGAGGAATACGAAGGGGAAAAAGTAGGCCCAAAATACTATGTGCCGTGACAAAACCACCGCGGCACATAGTTGGCACATAACAAACAAAAAGGACTTAGAGGGTAACCCCCTAAGTGCTTGTATTTACTGGTACACCAGGCAGGATTCGAACCTGCGACCCCCTGATTCGTAGTCAGATTTTTTTCTTTCATTCAGCTTCACAATATATCACCTTTTCCTT
>Ga0307988_1001059_pt1 | contig 16647 bp, 16 predicted proteins | sample EllFjometagen183_FD_203166 | JGI IMG/M metagenome (GOLD analysis project Ga0307988, IMG submission 203166) | Marine microbial communities from Ellis Fjord, Antarctic Ocean - #183 | ecosystem: Environmental > Aquatic > Marine > Unclassified | place: Southern Ocean | collected 2014-10-08 | reverse complement strand
TGGTGGTCTCAAACAGCACATTGGGGACCCGGTAAATGGAAGATGCCGGAATCATCATGACACTGGGCGTGGTGGCGCCCCAGGAGGTGTAAGCGCCGTTATCCAGAACCATTTGAATGTTCCGCAGTACCATTTTGCCGTTCTTGTCACACCCCTGGATAATGTGGGTCTCGGTGGGCTGACGGGGCGAAAGGGCCGTAAACTCCTCTTCGCGGTTCAGAACGATTTTGACGGGCCTTCCCGTCTTATACGCCAAAAGGATGGAAATAAACTCATAGCCGTGGGTGTCCAGACCTGTACCGAAAGATCCCCCCAGAACCGGAACAATCACCCGGGTTTTTCGGCCCTTGAGGCCCATATCGCGGAGGGCCTGATTAAAATCATTCTGGGCCAGAAAGGGGATCTGAGTTTTGGTGCGAATGATCAGGTTGCTGGACAGATCAAACTCCGCGATACAGCCGGCGGTCCCCATGCAGGACTGCTGAATCAACGGGGTGGTGTAATGTTCCTCCACCACGTAGTCAGCCTCTTCCCTGGCCCTTTTTACGTTACCGTTTTCGAATTTCCATGGCACAGGAACGATGTTGTCCGCTTTGGGACGGCCTTTTAGATCCGTCTCATGAACAATGGGTGCGCCGTCTTGCAGTGCTTTCGTGGGAGAAAAAATGCCGGGGAGTTCTTCATATTCCACCTGGATCAGATCGATGGCTTCCGCGGCGATATCCGGATCGGTTGCCGCAACGGCCGCCACCTCATCCCGAAACTGCCGGACCTTATCCCGTTTCAAGGCAAAATTATCCTTGATGAACCCGATTCGAATTTCCGGCGTGTTATAGCCGGTGATCACCGCGCGGACCCCGGGCAGTTTTTCGGCCCTGGAGGTATCAATATGTTTGATTCTGGCATGGGCATGATCACTGAATTTTATTTTGCCGTACAGCATGCCGGGACGCGTCATATCGTGAATATACATGGCTTTTCCAGCCGCTTTGTCCGGCGCATCGGGTCTTGGAACTTCTGAACCGATAAACTTAAACTGGGTCATGATTTTACCTCATTGGCTGCAAGGACTTTGGATGCCTGCTTGATGGAGTCCACAATTTGTACGTATCCAGTACAGCGGCAGAGATTCCCACTAATCCCTTTTCGAATCTCTTCTTCCGTAGGCTGTGCGTTTCGGTCCAGAAGGGCTTTGGTACTCATGATCATTCCGGGGGAGCAGAATCCACATTGAATACCCCCGTTTTCAACAAAGGCCTCCTGTATGGGGCCCAATTGATTACCCTCACCCACTAGGCCCTCAATGGTGGTCACAGTTTTTCCATCCACTTCAAAAGCGGGATACAGGCAGGAATTGACACTCTCTCCATCCACCAGAACCGTACAGGCACCACATTCCCCCTGACCGCATCCCTCCTTGGTCCCGGTGAACTCAAAGGTATCCCGCAATACATTAGAAAGCATTTTGTGGCTCAACACTTCCGCTTCCACGGCCTGTCCATTCAAATTGAAACGGACCAGCTTTCGAAGGGGAGAATCGTAAGGCCCGGTGGTGGGTTTTGAATCTTCCTCTTTCTCTGCTTCCGCGCCGGAAACACTCGCATCCCGATCTGATTCCTCTTTTGCCTGCTCAATGGCCTGTTCCATTGCCCGTTTCACCATGACGCCGGTAATGGTTCTGCGATGAACTTCGGTGGATCGCACATCGGTGATGGGGGTCACTTCTCTCGCAGCCTTACTCTGAATTTCCAACAGCAGTTCCGGGGTGATCTCCTTTCCTTCCGCAAAGGCTTCAACCCCCCCGAGCCTCATGGGCACCGGTCCAACGGCCCCTGCCGCAACACGACACTTTTTGCAGACACCATCATACATCTCTACCCATACACCCACATTGGCAACGGCAATGTCCTGGGTTACCCGACCGGATTTCAGAAACGCCATGCCGCTATGATCCGGCATCTCGGGTATAACAATGGCCTTCAAAACTTCATCAGGCGCCATGCAGTGCCGTCCCGGACCCTGAAAAAATTCCCATATGGGCACTTCCCTTTCACCTTTGGGGCCTGCAATGATCAGCATGGCTTCCACCACCATCAAGGGTGTTGCGCCATCCGCCGATGGGGCTGCGTTACACAAATTCCCCCCGATGCTGGCCACATTCCGAATCTGTGGATTGGCCACCATGGGTGCGGAATCCACCAGAGCAGGTACGAACAGCGCCACCAGGGGATCTGTTTCGATCTCCCGCCACAGGGTCATGCTGCCCAGCCTCAGAAAATGACCGGTTTTCTGGATCCCTCGCAGATCCGCAATCCATCGAAGTGAAATGAGCGCTTCGGGCTGCCAGATTTCCTGCTTGACCCGTATCATGGCATCGGTACCGCCTGCCACATACCGGGCCCGCCCTTCGTATTTTTTCATCAGCCCGAAGGCCTCATCCAGACTCCTCGGCTGGTAATATTCGTAACGTTTCATTCATTCTCTCCATCCAGAGGGGACGCCCTTTATATTTTTACATTTCATGAAAGCCACCATATTCCAGCCCTTTTGAATTCGAAATATAAAAATATAAAGGGCGTCCCCTGCTACTCGATAAAGGGCGTCCCCTGCTACTCGAATCCCTATTGTTCCCGGTTGTCAAACACCCGCTTGCTTTTCCGCTCCGATCTCGGCAGAATCCCGTATTCCAATATTTCTTTTTTGACTTCCCGGGAAACTTGTTTTTCCAGTTCCACAAACTGTTGCACGTCGACCCCTTGGGCCGCCTCAACTTTGATACGCATGTAGTCCCGACCGTCTTCTTTACGATCAACGATGATCTGATATTCGCTGCCGATCCCATTGAGACCTGAAAGAACATGATCGACCTGACCGGGATATATGTTTACGGCTCTGAAAATAATCATATCATCGGAGCGTCCCAAGATCCGATCATGCCTTGGCAGGACGGAGCCGCAAAGACACGTGCCGGGGATCAGCCTTGTAAGATCTCGCGTGCGATATCGGATAAGGGGAACCGCTTCTTTGGCTAGGGTTGTCACGACCATTTCCCCAATCTCTCCTTCAGGCACCGGTTGCAGCGTATCCGGATCAAGAATCTCAATGATATAATAATCGGCCCAATAATGGATTCCGCTGTGATAAACACAGTCCAACCCCGTTCCTGGACCGTAAAGCTCAGTCATCCCTGGGATATCAAACAGATGTTCAACACCTAAAAGCTCTTTAACCTTCCTTTTCATGGCATCGCTGGATCGCTCTGATCCAAAAATAATCTTCTTGAGATTAATTTTTTCTCTGATTCCGCGTCTATTCACTTCCTCGGCCATTAGAAGCCCCATGGAGGCGGTAGAGCACACGACTGTGGTCTGGAAATCCTCCAAAAACTGGCACTGCATATCCATGTTTCCAGGACCCGCCGGGATTGCCATGGCTCCAAACTCCTCGCATCCCAACTGGAAACCGACACCGGCTGTCCAAACACCGTAACCCACCGCAATTTGAACTCGGTCTTCGGGAGTCAAGGCGGCCATTTCATAACATCGTGCAAAAAAATGGGCCCAATCCCTAATATCTTTCTGGGTGTAACATAGAACCTTCTTTTTTCCTGTGGTACCGGAAGATGCGTGAATCCGCACGACTTGTTCAAACGGGACGGATAAAAGTGGGAAAGGATAACCTTCCTGCAGGTCCTTGGATGTCGTGAAGGGAAGTTTTTCGATATCATCGAGGGACCTAATATCTGTTGGAGAAATCCCCGCATCATCCAGCTTACTTTTGTAAAACCGGGATCCGTTATATGCGTGCTTTACGGTCCATTTCAAACCCTTAAGTTGAAGATCCAGCAACTCATCGTGGCTTTTGACGAAAGGCATAAAACTTTTGGTCATATTTTCTCACCTCTATTAAAGGGACAGAACCTTACTCAGTGTAGATTGTGGATACCATCTCTTATGAACCAGGCCTTGTTTGATATGGGATTAATGATTCCAAAACCCGGCAGGATTCTGCTTTTTTCCATACCCAAAAAGATCATCCCCCCAAATCAATAATGAGTTAAGCCTACGCGTCTTTTTCACCGTCCATTTGACGGTCTCATGCAAAATATTGGACGGCTTGTTGAATGGGCAGACGCGCACGCAATTAAGGCATGAACAAGACTTATTACGTTCCCAGTAGGCAATACATTTCTCACCGTTTACGGGCCATCGGAACAAGCCCTTCCTGTTGGACACATTACATATTTCCGTGGTTGGATCATCATGGGAAATACTTTGACTGGGGCATTCTTTGGCACATTTTCCGCATTCCATACAAAAATCCCACACCCCGAATTCAACGGGTCTGTCGGGAATTAATGGTAAATCGGTAAAGACCTTGCTGATGCGAACCCTTGGACCGAACTCCGGGGTAATCAGCACACCATTCCGTCCCAATTCACCCAGCCCGGCATCAATGGCCAGGGGAACAGAGCAGGCCGTATCATTACCCATGGGAATTGCCTTATAACCCAGTCCTCGGATATATTGGGCCACCATTGCGGCGATTAGGGGCATTTTTGAATAACAAAGCCCTGCACCCGCACCGCTGGTGTAGCTGGGAGAATACTTCACGAGATCGTAGTCCATGGCGATGGCAAAGACGATGGCATATTTATATTCACCGGGTATCTCAATTTTTTCACTGATCCCGGCGGTTATCTCCTCCTCAGTCAATTCTTTCCCTTTTTCAAAAGGATTACGGATATCAGGATAGTAGGCATGAGAATATAACCAACGCCTGTCCAACTCACTCACACCCACGGAAGATGCCCCCACAAATCTGGCGACCTTTTTCAAATCATGGGTCGCCTTGTACCGGTCGTTGATGGAAATTTTCAATCCGGGGGGCGGAGCAAATTCTCCTTTGGGTGGTCGATCCCAGTCCAGCAGCAGATGCTTTCCGCCCCGGTTGCCCGTTCCAAAATCCCGTTCAAGATCCCAAGTGGCGTTTCTAAAGGCATTGTCCTGTAGGGTATAGCCGGGCTTGTTTTCATCGGGCATCTTCGGGGTAAAATAGAGTTTTTTGGCCAATTCCGGCATATCCCACATAACCCGTCGGAACATCATGTATTTTTCATCGAAGGGCTCGATTTCACCTCGGATATATCTTTCAGCACCCTTGTCTGCATAGTTGGGCTTCATAAGATCTCCTATGAAATAATTATAAAGACTTTCAAAGAGTCTACGCTACTATTGTTCAACGTGCCATATTTGGAATAATTAAAACAATTTCAGGGAAAATTATTAAAATTATTATGCATACAATACAGGCTGTCAAAAAATAACTCGCACTTTTAAAAATAGTACCAAGTTCTATTTCCGGAGCCAGGGCCTTAACGACATATATATTGACGCCTACCGGCGGTGTAATCGCCCCCAATGTTGTCACCATTGTAATGATGATTGAATACCACAGAGGATCAAACCCAAGGGCCATGCCAACGGGAAAGAAGATGGGTATTGTGAGCACCAGGAAGCCCAACGCGTCCACAAAACAGCCGCCGATTAAATAGATCATCAGAATGAGGGCCAGAATGATGTAAGGGGATACGGGAAGTGAAACGGCGAAATCCGCAATAATAAAGGGGAGCCTGGTAACCGCCAGGAAACGACCGAAAATCAGGGCTCCCGTAACAAGAACAAGCGCCATGCATGATATCTTCAGGGTATCCCTCATGGAATCCAGAATCCCTTTCCACTTCAATTTTCCGGTCGGGACGGTCACTAAAAGCGTTAAGAAGACACCTGCTGCGCCCGCTTCCGTAGGGGTGAATACGCCGAAGTACAAGCCTCCTATGACCAGTACAAATATGGCGATTGCCTCTAGGACTCCGGTGAGGGATTTTATTTTTTCTTTGAAAGTCGTCTTTGGCCCGGCAGGACCAAACTCCGGATGGATCCAACAAAGGACAATAATGGTTAATATGAATAGAAGCCCCAAGAGGATAGCGGGTAAAATTCCGCCAAGGAACAGCCTTATGATGGATTGTTCAGTCTGAAGGCCAATGATAATGAGAAGGACGCTGGGGGGCATGACCGTCCCCAGGGTGCCGCCGGTCACAACGGTACCGCTGCTCAGTTTCGTGTCGTAACCATATTTTTTCATCTGGGGCAGGGCGATTGCGCCCATGGTGGCGGCCGTGGCGGTATTGGAGCCACAGATCGCGGCAAAAAGCTCATCAGCAGCGATTGTGGCAATGGCCAATCCCCCTCTCCAGTGACCCACCCATTTATAGGCAGTGTTGTATAGTTTTCCAGCTATCCCGGAATTAAACGCAAGGTATCCCATCAGGATAAAGAGCGGTATAACGGTGAGCCCGTAACTTGAGAACGTGGTCCATATATCAATGGCCACCATGCTGAAAGCGGCCTTCAGAGAAACAATATAGGCAAAGCCACAAAATCCCACAACGCCCATGGCAAAGCCGACCGGCATCCCTAAAAGGAATAATACAACGAGAAGGATAACGATTCCAATGATTCCAATCAGGACTAAATTCATTTATCGCTCTCCTTATCCTTATCATCTCCGATCGTGTATCTCAAAAAATCAGTTAACAAGACCATTGCAAGAAGAAAACAACCCAAGGAAACTCCGTATGTGAAAGGGTAATAGATGATTTGAAGTGTTTCCGTGACTTCCCCGGTCCTGTGCAGAGTTGCTGCATGCTTGGCAATCATCCAACCCGCTGTGCCAAAGAAGGCCATGCAAATAAAAGAATTGAAAGCACTCAGGATACGCTGGGTCTTCTTTGAAAATCCCAAGACCATGATATCCACTGAAATATGCCCCTTCTTTATCTGTGTGTAACCCAACGCAAGGGCCGTCACAATGGCTCCGAAATATCCCATGAGTTCGAATGTCCCCCTGACCGGCATCCAAACAAAACGAAGGAATATGTTTGCGCATGTAATAGCAATCATTGCGACCAAGAAAAAGCCGGCTACACAGAGAAAAACCTGATTTAGAAACTGGCTTATCTTTTCAAGCGCCGTCATATGAGCCCTCCCATAACCACATCCCCCAGCAGTACTCCGTTAGTTGTATCGCTACAAAACAATGAAAATCTCCAGTCCATGCGACGAATTCCAGTGAGCAAAATTGACAGGGGTTCCCCCGTGATGTTTAAATCATTGGGTTATGGATTGTGGATTCCGGAGGTAATAATTCCAACCGCAGTCCACAACCCATCGTCTTCTATTCGTTCTTTTTCATAAATGTCTTGATATCCTTTACAATAGCCTCAGCCGGATAGCCTTTTGCTGTTGTGCTTTTGATCCATTTTGCCGTAATCGGTTCCAGCAGTTTGTTCCATTCGGCCATTCTGCTATCGGGGAGATTGATAACCTCGACGCCCTGTGTCTCTGTGGACCACTTAACGGCTTCTATGATATGCTTATCCATATAGGCCCCTGTCCATTCGGAGTGTTCCCGGATCAGATCATTCATCACCTTCTGAACATCTTTTGGCAGGGAATCCCACTTGGCCTGGTTCATAACCACGGCAAAAGGATAGATTACCGTGTCCGTCATGGTAACAAATTTGCAGATTTCAGCAAATTTGAAATCCTTCATAACTTCCAGCGATGAAAACAGCCCTTTTACCACACCTTTTTGCAGGGCTTCCGGCACCGCAGACATGGGCATACCCACCTGATTGGCGCCCCATGCTTTCAGAATCTGGGCAGCGCCGCCGGAGGCACGCAGATCCACACCTTTCATATCCGCCAAACTTTTTATGGGTATTTTGCTCATGATGTTCGAAGGTCCGCACGTATACATACACAGAACCTTTACCTTGGAAAATGCCTTGGGTTTATACTTTTCATAAAGATCAGTGAGCGTCAGGGAGGCCACGCGCGCATTGGGAAACCCGAGAGGAAGGCTGGTGGCGTTGGTGATAACAAAACGGCCCGGTTGGTAAGCCATGCAAAGCGTTCCGATATCTGCAGTTCCGGCAATAACGCCGTCCATCATGTTTTTTGCTCCGAGTAGCGTCCCGCCATGAAACGCATCTATCTTAACCTTGCCGCCAGTGCGTTTTTCGACTTCTTTTATCCACCTTTCAAGCTGCACGCCTACAAAGGTTTTGGGGGGTGCAAATTGAGCATAGCTCAATTTGATCGGTCCAGCGGCGGCGGGTGCCACGTTCACGGTTATTGTGAATATTGCTGCAATAAAGGCTATGGCCAATACAAATCCAATCTTTTTTTTCATAATTCAGACCTCCTCAAATTAGGTTTCATAGCTATGAATCAGCGTACACCGTGGACTTGATGTATTCACCTCCTTTCTCTGTAACGAAGCTGTTAACTGTAAACCCTTAGCCGATAGCTGACTGCCAAATGCTAATGACCGGGGCCTAAAAAATATTCGGTTCCACATATTCGCCGAACACTTCTCTAAAAATATCGGCCATTTCACCTACCGTGGCATAATCCTTACAGCATTCCACCAGATAAGGCATTACATTTTGCTTTTCCCGGGCTGCCTTTTCAAGGGCTTTCAGGGACATTTTTACCGCCGCACCATCCCGATCCCTTTTCAGTTCTTTGAGCCGTTTGATCTGCAGCTTCGCCCATTCATCATTGTATTCATGAAGTTCCACTTCCATATCCACACCTTCGGTGTATTTGTTGACGCCTACCTTGGTGATTTCGCCCTTCTGCAACTTCTTTTCATACTCATAGGCCTGGCGGGACACTTCGCTCTGAACATATCCGCTGGAAACCGCTTCCACCATGCCACCCACTTTTTCCACCTTCTCCATTTCTTCAAGGATTTTGTTTTCCATTTCCTTGGTGAGGGTCTCCACGAAATAAGAACCGGCCAGGGGGTCCACCGTATCCCTCAAACCGATTTCATCCATGAGAATCTGGAAGGTCCTCAAAGACAACAATGCCGCCCGCTCCGTGGGGATGGTGTACGCCTCGTCAAAAGAACAGAGAGCGGTTGTCTGAGCACCGGAGAGCGCCGCCGCCAGTGCATAATAGGATCCCCGCACAATATTATTTTCCGGCTGCTGCTTGGTCATTCCCGAACCACCACCGCCAAAAATCCCCCTGAGGAAAAGGGCTTTTTTGTTCTGCACATCATACTTTTCACGCAGCAGCTTGGCCCACAGTTTCCGGGCCGCCCTGAATTTGGCCACCGTCTCCCAGAGATTTCCGTAGATATTGAGGTTAAAGGAAAACCGCGCCACAAAATCTTCCGCCTTGTATCCGCGCGAAATGACATCATCAATATAGGCAAAAGCGATCATGAAAGCATAGGAAATTTCCTGAGCAGGGGTGCAGCCCGATTCCCGGATGTGGTAACCGCAGACGGAAACGGGGTTACAGCGGGGAAGTTCCTTCATGGCGTACTCAATGGTGTCCCCGATGAGCCGGACCGCCGGCGCCACTGGGTATATCCAGGCCCCGCGTCCGACGATCTCCTTTAAGATATCGTTCTGGGGTGTTGCGGAAATCTCGGTTTTTTTGTAGCCGAATTTTTCAGCCATGGCCTGGTACATGGCCAGCATAATGGATGCCACGGCATTGATGGTGAGCCCCGTTCCGATGCGATTGAGCTGGATATCCTTGAAGGCGATCTCAAAATCCTTCAGGGAATCAATGGCCATTCCCACACGACCCACTTCCCCTTCCGCCAGTTCATTATCGGAATCGTACCCCATCTGTGTGGGAAGATCAAAAGCCACATTCAGTCCATTCTGCCCGTGGGAAATCATCAGTTTAAACCGCTCGTTGGTCTCTTCGGGAGTTCCGAAACCCGTGTACTGCCGGGTGGTCCAGCTCCGGCTTCGGTATCCCTCCGGGTGGATACTCCGGGTAAAAGGAAACTCTCCCGTATCCCCCAGATCCGTTTCATAATTAAAACCCACACGTTCAAGGTCTTCTGGCGTGTAGCTGGATTTTACCTCGATACCCGACTGTAGAAGGACCTTCTGGATGGCATCCTTTTCGTCTTTAATGTATGTTGCGACTCCCATATCTCCCCCGTTCGTTCACAAGGGCGAAAGATTTTTCGCCCCTACATTTCAATTCCGTGCGTGTTCCTCAATAAACGAAACGATCTCACTAAAAAGCGCACCGCCCGGAAATACCCCGTCCACACCAATCTCTTTTAAAACCGGGATATCCCTGTTGGGGATGACACCCCCCACCAACAGCAGCTTGTCATCAATATGCTCCTCCCGGACAAAACCCGCCAACTTGGTACAAATGGGGATATGAGCACCGGACATAATGGAAAGACCGATCACGTCCACATCCTCCTGAAGGGCCTGTTTCACGATGCTTTGAACAGTCTGGTGCAGCCCCGTATAGATGACCTCCATTCCAGCTTCTTTCATGGCATGGGCAACCACTTTGGCCCCCCGGTCATGGCCATCCAGACCGGGTTTTGCCAGCAGCACCCGTATTTTTCTATTTCCCATATGGCTTACACTCCTTGAGCCCTGTTTCACTTATCAAATTCCCGCAGCACAATGTCCTGGCCACGCAGAATGTGTTCCCTCACCAGCCGCTCCACACGATCCGCTTCTCTTGCGCGAATGGCATCCATCATCAACCGATGATCCTTATGACTGATCCGGGCCATGGCGTCAATTCTGAGGATGACCTGTCTGAAACGGAAGATCTGAGCCCGGATATCATTGATCATTTTCACCAGTTTAGGGCTTCGGCTGAGCCCATAGAGCAGATCGTGAAAATCGGTATTGATTCCAGGAAGTTTATCCACACGACCCTGCTCCAGGCAAGCCTCATAATCCACCAGTTTTTCCTCCAGGGGCGCCAATTCTCCTGTCTCATGGCGAATTGTTGCCAATCGGGCCGCATAGCTTTCCAATACCCCTCGAATACCGAATGCCTCCTCGATATCCGCACGGGTCAAACCGACCACATAGAAGCCGCCCTTTGGATCCTGCCGAAGCAGCCCTTCCCGTTCCAATTTATGCATGGCTTCTCGAACGGGTGTCCGGCTGATGCCCAACGCTTTGGCAAAGCGGGTTTCCACCACACGGCTTTCAGAAACAAGGGTTCCCTCAACAATGGCCTCTCTCAGGTTTTCATAAACAGACTGCCCCAGGGACCTTCTTTCCGGCAAAGCCATGAAGTCCTTCAAATCCGCCTCTTCCCGATCAGTGGCGCCGCTCACTCTCACAAACTGGTACCTCCCATACAATCCGCAATCCGCAATCCGCATTCCGCAATTCTAAAGCCCCACCCACTTGGCGATATTGGGCAGCAGAATTTCATGGGTACCGCCTCCGTAGAGCAGAAAGCGATTGTCCCGGTAGTATCGCTGGGCCGAATATTCCATGGAATAAGCGTAAGCACCCAGGATTCGCGTTGCCTGATCGCCGGCTCGGGTAGCGGCTTCCGTGGCAAAATATTTTGCCATGGAGGATTCTTTCAACGCCTCTTTTTTCTCATCAATCATATGACTGGCCTTGTAGGTCAGCAATTTGGAGGCTTCCAGATCCACCGCCATGTTGGCCACCTTGGCCTGGATCAGCTGGTAATTACTGATGGTCTTTCCGAACTGAGCCCGTTCATGGGCATATTGAATGGAATCATCCATGGCGGCACGCTGGAGCCCCACCGCCAAGGCTGCCGTCATGGTCCGAATTTCGGCCAGAATGGATAAAAGGTTGCTCAAGCCTCTCCCTTCCGCCCCCAGCATATGGGTATGGGGAACCAGGCAATCTTTGAAGGCGACCTCGGAGATGGGCGTGCTGCGGGTTCCCAGAAGATCAAAAGGTTTACTGGAGGAAAAGCCCGGCGTATCCCTGGGCACAAAGAAAAAATTGAGTCCCCTGAACTTCTTTTTGGGATCCGTCTGCATGAGCACCGTGAAAAAATCCGCCACAGGACCGTTTGTGACCCACGTTTTCATGCCATTTAAGAGATACCCGTCGTCGGTTTTCTGGGCCAGGGTGCTGACATTTCCCAGGTCGGACCCGGCCTCAGGCTCGGTCAGGCAGAAGCAGGACACCTTCTCCCCTCTCATGGCCGGCAGAAAATATTTCTCCCGCATTTCATCGGTCCCGTAGTGAAACAGGAAATTGGTTCCCATGAGGCTCTGCATGGCCGTAACGGCTGCAAGGCTCATGAGTCCCCGGGCCACTTCTTCGCAACTAATGCAAAAAAGCGTGGTATTTCCTCCGGCCCCGCCTTTATCCCTGGGATACCTCAGGCCAAATACACCCATTTTGGCCATTTCCTGAAACATATCCCTTGGAAATTCACCCGCCTCATCGATCTCCTTGGCCCGCGGAATGACTTCATTGTCCACGAACATGGCCATGCTTTTTCTGATGGTTGTTTCGGCGTTCGACCTAAGCATTCATTCCTCCCTCAATTGTAAGCTCAAAGAAGAGAAGCTCAAAGCTCAAAGCCACCCTTTCACCTTTGACCTTTCACCTTTCAGCTCTCCAGCTGTCGAATCATTTCAGGCACCAGTTCATGCAGATCCCCGACAATACCCCAGTCCGCCACCTGAAAAATGGGCGCCCTTGCATCCCGGTTTATGGCCACAATGAACCGGGAATTCACAATCCCCGCCCGATGCTGAATGGCTCCGGATATACCGCAGGCAATATAGAGCTCGGGTCTGACCGATTGCCCGGTCTGACCCACCTGTCGATCCGCGGGAATCCAGCCCTCTTCCACCGCAACACGGGTACCGGCCACTTCGCCCCCCAGAGCCTCAGCCAGATTTTCCAGGACTTTGAATCCACTGGCGTCGCCAACACCCCTGCCACCGGCAACGATAATTTTTGCTTTGCTCAGGTCCCCTGTTTTTTTGGCCTCCCTGATAATTTCAAGGACTTTCGTTTTGATGTCCGCTTCATCAATGGAAAGGGTTTCCCGAATGATATCACCATTTTTTCCAGGTTGCTCTTTGGGTTCCATAACCCCGGGGCGAACCGTTGACATCTGGGGACGGGAATATCGGTTGGCGATGGTGGCCATAATATTGCCGCCAAAAGCAGGGCGCGTTTGCAGAAGAATCTTTTCATCCGGGTCAATGGTCAACTCAGTACAGTCCGCTGTGAGCCCTACCGCCACCCGTCGTGACACCCGCGGCGCCAGGTCTCTGCCGATATGGGTGGCCCCCATGAGCAGAATATTGGGTTTGAACCGTCGAATCAACTGCTCCATGGCATGGGTGTACACAATGGTCCGGTATTGCGCCAGGCGAGAATCTTCAACCAGAACCACATGATCAGCCCCATGTCGAATCAGCGTTTCAGCCAGATGTTCCACCTCATTACCCAGCAAAACAGCCGACACCTCCTGATTGAGGGATCCCGCCAATTCTCCCGCTTTTCCCAATAGCTCCAGGGAGACCGGATGCAATCCCCCCCCCCGCTGTTCGGCAAACACCCAAACCCCCTGTCTGTCACTGAAATCAGGGATCTCTCTGGGTTTGGCATCGGTCAAAATGGCTTTCTGTTTACAACTCTCAATGCAGGCCCCGCAAGAGGTGCACCGTTCCAGGATATGGGCTTTTCCGTCCCTCATTTCAACGCCTTCATAGGGACACGCTTTTTCGCAGCGTTTGCACCCGTTGCAAAGATCAGCGTCAATCCATATAGTCATGTTTTATCTCCTTAAAAAGACATCGATTATACGATTCGATTCTCATGCAGCTTACCCAGCAGGGTGCTGATACTTTCGCGGGCAGCCCCTTCCAGTATTTCGCCCTGCCGTTTGAATTTGGGTGCAAAGGTTTTGATCACATGGGTCAGGGATCCTTCCAGACCGATTTCGTAGGTTTTAGCGCCGATATCCGCCGCATTCCAGATTTCTATTGATGCTTTTTCCCCGCACGCCTCGATCAAACGGCCCACCACGGCATACCGGGGGGTGTTCAACTCCCCGATCACGGTCAGCAAGGCCGGCACGGGTGTTTCAATTCGTTCAAAGCCGTCTTCCAGGCGTCTTCGAACCACCAAACGCTTTTCCGAAATCTCATCAATGCCGAATACATAACTGACATGTGGAATGCTCAAATGGTCAGCCACCTGGGGGCCGATCTGGGCCGTGTCACCGTCAATGGCCTGCCTTCCGCAAATGATCAGATCATAATCGCCGATTTTCTCCAGTGCTTTTCCTAAGGTCAACGACGTGGCCCAGGTATCGGCGCCGGAAAAAGCACGATCCGACAGCAAAATACCCCTGTCCGCGCCCATCCCCATGGCTTCGGTAATCACGTCAATGGCTTGGGGAGGCCCCATGGACAACACCGTTACGCTGCCGCCCATGGATTCTTTTAAGCTGACTGCTGCCTCCAGGGCATGTCGATCGTCCGGGTTCATAATGCTTTCAATCCCTTCCCGAATCAGATTTCCCGTCTTGGGATCCAGTTTGATTTCCGTGGTATCGGGAACCTGTTTGACCAACACGATGATGTTCATAGTGGGCACTCCATATTTGTGATGAGATTTTGGGGCAGATGCATGGACCGCAATTAATCGGTAATTCTGAAGATCTTTATGGAAGATGTGTACTGTATACAGTATATGCTGTCAAGGGGTTTTTGAAAAAACATGAGGGATTTGTCAGCGGATCGAGGGGGACGCCCTTCTACACAGTAAATGACTGCAGCAATCTGTGTGTGGTGGTCTATGTTGTCATCAAACAATGATACCCCGGCGTTTTCTGCTATAAGCAAAAGGCAAGATGGCTGGATATAGAGTTTTCAAGATTGCGGCCCTGATCCACCGAAGTTTTTAATGAATATCCTTCCAGAAAGCAACCAGTGTTGGATAGCTGTTGAAAGGCATTCCATCTACAATATTAATCATTTCAAAAGCATTCTTGCCTGCATTATAGACCAGGAAATTGTTGTCCTTGCAATCAATGAGCGGAACAACGCCCATTTTTACGCAATCCAGGCCCAGGTGCCGTTCCGTATCCATGATTTCCTCTTTATCCAGAATTCTGTAATGCTCGCCGTCTCCAACCTGTATGAATTGCCCCTCGTAATCTTTCAGCAGCATCTTCACTTCCATGGGCAGTAACACGGCATACTTATTTTCGATTGTCATGGCCACAGGATCAAACATGGACAGTTCAGTTATTATATCTTGAACAGCATTTGATTTCATAAGACGCTACGCCTCCTTTACTGTTTTGACCATGTTATCGTATGCACTTCCGGGGCGATGAACCCCCTGCTTATCGTGGTGATCACTGGCATGCATGGGCGTTAAATTATCTGGGGTATTTTGACCTCCAAGTTCCAAGGGTTGTACATGGTGCGCATCGAATTTGTCCCCTGCCTTTCGAATTACTTTTCCTTCTTTTGTGGTTACATCTTCTTCATATCTAGGCCATTTTTGATTATTGGCATTTTCCCACTGATTTATCAACTCGCCTTTGTCTTTTGCGAATTCTCTACGAGCTTCGGCAATTTCCCCGGAACTCTTCTTTTGCAGGTTCTCAGGTCGAACATCCTTGTATTCACCTCCGGCAGAATCCCTGGCGACCTCCTCGTTGTATTCCTTGATCGTCGAATCCAAGTCCTTCAACTGACCCGCGTCCGGACGCACGTTCGAGGGGGACGCCCTTCTACTTCCAATGCCGCTCACTTGAGCATCCGATCAGCTTCGGCAAAGACCTCTGATGCAGGAAAGAGTTGCCGTTTCCCCTCCTTGTATTCCGCATAGCGGCGTTCAGCTTCATCCACCCATGCGGCATCAACGTTACTAAGTGCTTCTCCTCCCAGCGAGCTGAGTAGGCGGTCGGCGAGGAATGCACGTTCCGTGTCCGGCAAGCTCAGTGCCTCCCTTTCGATTTTCTCAAGAATTGCTGTCATTTGTTTCCTCCTGCTGTGTAGATCCGAATTACAGTGTCAATGGAGACGTGCGCTACCAAATGCGAACGACAAGCTCACCAGCCCCTCTGACTTACTCCGCTAGGACCGCATATGATTACGTGTCACTTGCCGTACCCGTCACCGTAAACATCTTCCTGCCGTTTCCAGATGTTTCCATCTTCTCTAGCTCTTCTGTACTGGTTTCTATCCATCCGTCTGCCATACATTTTTTGAAAACGTCAATGGATTTTTCATAATATTTTTTTGCCTGGATAAAATTACCTTTCCGGTCAAGCTGTCGAGCATACGTTTGATAATCCTTGCCAAGGTTAAAATCCATACAATTTGTCTTATCTGCCTGGATTGCGGTTTGAATTAACTGCTCTACCCTGTTTTCATATTTGGATACCATATTGAAAAAAATCTCTGAAAGAAATCTGCATTTGACCCCCTCAAAACAAGCTATTTTAACCTCAGATACATGTCTTGTTAATAATTCCGGGTCGATGCGATGGTATCCTCCTGCCACTTCCGCCCTCAAGAAACCGATTTTACCGATACTCCGCCATGAAAGGCCAAGTTCACCCTTTTCCAGCAACACCATTACTCGGTTAAAATTCATAGATGATTGTTCATATTTTCCAATTTCGTAATTCATTTCCCCCAGACATATTTGTCCCATTCCATTCCAACTAAAATAACGGCTTTTTTCACACAATTCAACACCCCCCTTGTCAGGTGTTCCGCTGCGACATCAAACTGTCTTCTGCAATA
>Ga0307988_1001056_pt1 | contig 16693 bp, 9 predicted proteins | sample EllFjometagen183_FD_203166 | JGI IMG/M metagenome (GOLD analysis project Ga0307988, IMG submission 203166) | Marine microbial communities from Ellis Fjord, Antarctic Ocean - #183 | ecosystem: Environmental > Aquatic > Marine > Unclassified | place: Southern Ocean | collected 2014-10-08 | reverse complement strand
TAGTGCCGAAATTCGGAGCCAGTTTGTTTTGAAAGTTGCCCCTTCATTTCGGCACTAATTACCGACTGAAATCGTGCAACCATATCGGGATAAGGATGTGGCCCAACCACCGAACCAATAATATAATGAGTATCAACCGGATTACTAATCCAGTCGCGCATGGCTTCGTTGGTGGCATCTTTTAGGGTTTTGTTTCCGCTGTGAACCGGAATTACTTCAGCACCCAACATCTTCATTTTTTTTACGTTTGGAGCCTGTCTTGAAACATCAAGAGCACCCATGTAAACCACACATTTTATTCCTTTTAAAGCACACACAGTTGCCGTTGCAACTCCGTGCTGACCCGCTCCGGTTTCCGCAATAATACGGGTTTTGTTTAATTTTTGTGCCAGAAGAATTTGCCCGATTGTATTGTTTAATTTATGAGAACCGGTGTGGTTTAAGTCTTCGCGTTTCAAATAGATATTTGTACCATAATATTCCGATAACCGACTTGCAAAATACAGTGGAGATGGTCTTCCAACATAATCTTTTAAAAGAAGGTCAAACTCATTTTTGAATTCGCTTGATTCGATAATTTCCAAATAGCGTCGCTTTAACTCATCGATATTTGTGTACATCATTTCCGGAATCCAGGCACCGCCAAATTCACCATAATATCCTTTATTATCTACTTGGTATTTCATTTTTCTTTTTTTCATTCCCCAGAAAACGGTAATCATCTGTTAATTCGATGGGATTCCCACTTTCGTGGGAATGACAGTCTCGAATCTATTTTATTCTTAATTCTGTAATAAACGCTTTTAGTTTTTCAATATTTTTTATTCCAGGCTCGTCTTCAAAACCGCTGTTCAAATCAACTCCAGTTAGTTTTTGGTGTTCAATTTCTTTAATGTTTTTTACGTCCTCCAAAGTTATTCCTCCACTTAGAAAAAAAGGTGTGTGTCCGTTGTATTTTTCCAGAATTTTCCAATTAAATTTTTCTCCTGAACCTCCGGGTAATTTAGTTTTTGTGTCGAAAAGAAAAAAGTCGGCTACTTTCTCAAAAGGTGCTGTTTCTGAAAATTTAAATTTCTCGTTTACATTAAATGCTTTAATAACTTTTAGCCCCTGACTTTTCAGAATCTTACATGTTTTAGGGTTTTCTTTTCCATGCAGTTGTACATATTCAAAACCTAAATTTTTAGCTAAGCCAAGAATTTCAAAGACATTTTCATCTACAAAAACACCAACTTTGGGTTTTACAGAATTAAAAAGATTAATTTCCGGATTTTCTCCAATAAAACGCTTTGATTGCGGGTAAAAAATATACCCCAGAAAATCGACACCTAACTTTTCAACGGCTTCACGATTTTGCGTAAATTTTATTCCACACACCTTAATTTTTAATTCCCTTTTCATAGTTTGGAAATTAATTGTTTACAAGCTTCTCCCGGATTTTTTGTTTTCATAAAAGTCTCTCCAATCAGAAATCCTTTAAATCCATTTCCCCTTAAATAATGAATTGTTTCAGCATTGGACAAACCACTTTCCGAAATTTTTACAAATTTATCAGGTATTAATTTCGACAATTTAACTGAAGTTTCCACATTAACTTCAAATGATCTTAAGTTGCGGTTGTTTACGCCAACAATATCAACAAATTCGTTAACAATTTCTAACTCATCTTCGTTATGAATTTCCATTAAAACTTCCATGTCTAAACTTTTTGCTTTTTCTGCCAGAACCTTCGCTTGTTCTTTTTCGAGGCATGCAGCAATTAGCAAAATTACATCGGCACCAAAAGCTTTTGCCTCCACAATTTGGTAAGTGTCAATCATAAAGTCTTTGCGAAGAATTGGAATATCAGGATTGGTCTCTCGAGCCCGAATAAGGTTAACGAGATTCCCTCCAAAATATTCAAAATCGGTTAAAACCGATAATCCGGCTGCACCTGCATCTGCATATGCTTTTGTAACCGCATCAACTTTTACACTATAATTAATCTCTCCCTTCGATGGCGATTTTTGCTTGAATTCAGCAATAACACCCGAAGAATTTTCCTGAAGTAAATTTCTTTTTAACGAGTTACACTTTCTGTTGAACCATGAATATTTTTCTAACTGCGAAACACTCACTTTCTTTTTCTGATTGGCAACTTCAATCTTTTTTGTTGCAATTATTTTATTGAGAATATTCATATTTTAAGTTTTTTGTCATTTCGAACGTAGTGAGAAATCCCTCCACTATTGCTAACAGATTTCTCAGTCGTTCCTCCTTCGAAATGACAGTTTAGTTTTTATTTCATCACCGCTTTCAACTTTGCCAAGGCACTTTTACTTTGCAACGATTCTTTTGCGATTGCAACACATTCCAACAATTCTTTTTCAGGATAAAAAATGTTTATGCCGAGTGCCGCGTTTGCAATAACTGCATTGTTTTGCTCAAGCGTTCCTTTTCCTTCAAGAATAGAAATAAAAATCAAAGCCGCGTCCTTAACCGTTTCACCTCCAAACAATTTTTCGGGGCTAATTTTATTGAAGCCAAAGTCTGAAGGAGATAAGTTTGTTTCTATATTATTGGAAACAAAATGGGTGTCGGCCGTTAACGAAACTTCATCGTAACCATCGAGACTATTTACAATTCCAAAATTAACACCTGAATTTTGATAAACATTTTTATAGTGGTTAAAATTTTCAATGTTATTTACCCCGAGCAGCTGGTATTTTGGTGACGAAGGATTTATCATTGGTCCCAAAATATTAAAGAAAGTTGAAAATTTTAGTGCACGTCGCACAGGAGCAATATTTTTCATTGCCGGATGAAAAAGTGGAGCATGTAAAAAACAAAAATTTCCTTTATCCAAATCGCTTTTTAGCTTTGAAATATCGTTGCTGAATTTGTAGCCCAAATATTCCAAAACATTCGACGAACCACTTGTTGAGCTGGCTGCGTAATTTCCATGTTTGGTAACATTAACACCTGCACCTGCAATAATTATGGCAGCAAGTGTTGATATATTAAAGGTGTTTTTTCCGTCGCCTCCTGTTCCAACTATATCAATTGCATTGTACTCAGAAAGGTCTGTTTTAAGACTTAACTCAACCATAGCATCGCGAAATCCTGTTAGCTCTTCAGATGTAATTGGGCGCATTTTAAAAACCGTTAAAAAAGCAGCAAATTCAGCTTCGCTGTGCAAACCTTGGCCAACCTCCAAAAGGATTTCTTTGGATTGTTCAACAGTGAGTTTATTTCCTTCGAAAAGGTATTCCAATATCTTTTTCATTCCTGTTAACTTTTTACTTTGCGGTGCGTGTATTCTTTTCGCTCTTTTAAACTTTAGTGGACGCACCATTTATAATTTCGGCTTTGCGTCCCCGGGATAAATCCCGGGGCTATTTTTATTCTCCACCTTCGGGGGAGTTAGAGGGGGCTCCCTTCAACCAATTTTCAATTATCTTTTCGCCCAGTGGAGTTAAAACAGATTCCGGGTGAAATTGCACACTTTGCACATCGTATTCTTTGTGTTTCATCGACATAATCATTCCTTCGCTGTCGTAACTGGTTACTTCGAAACACGATGGTAAATCATTGTTTTGAACAATCCAGGAATGATATCGTCCAACATCAAAACTTTCTGGTAATCCGTTAAAAAGTATCGAGCTGTTTTTTGTCAGCTTAACCGGAGTAGCAATTCCGTGTAAAACTCTATTCATGTTGTGCAGCTTTCCTCCAAAAGCTTCGCCAATTGCCTGATGACCAAGACAAACTCCGAGCATACTTTTCTTAGAGGCAAACTTTTTAATAATCTCCAAAAGAGTCCCGGCTTCCTCTGGAATTCCTGGTCCTGGCGAAAGAACAATTTTGTCGTATTTTTCAATTTCTTCCAATGAAATTTCATCGTTTCGGAATACATCGACAGGTAAGCCTGAGATTTTTTTTATGGCATGTACCAGATTGTAGGTAAACGAATCGTAATTATCTATAACTAATATTTTCATTATATTATTTTTAACTTTTGTGTTAACTCTTCTATTATATGCTGTCATTTCGAATTCCGAGGCACGAAGGTGAGAAATCTATTTCAATAATGAGATTTCTCCTTGCAGTGGAAATGACAAATTTTTGTTTTGAATACTTTGAACTTGGTTCAGCAACTGTCATCAACTCAATATTCCTAGTAAAATTAGGTGAATCCTTAAAATGGTAATCTATTTCATTCTTCCTTTTTTTACTAATTACTTACTACTTTGTACTTTCTTTAATTTATCTCTTTAGCCATTTCAATGGCTTTTTTTAGCGCTGCTAATTTATTATTTACTTCCTGCAATTCACTTTCTTCTTGCGAATCGGCAACAATTCCTGCGCCAGCCTGATAAAATAATTTATTGTTTTTACTTAAAAAAGAGCGAATCATAATTGCGTGGTTTACGGTTCTGTCGAAACCCAAATAGCCAATGCATCCGCCATAATATCCACGATTTTGATTTTCGTATTTATCAATTAATTCCATCGCTTTATACTTGGGTGCACCCGATAAAGTTCCGGCAGGAAAAGTCTCGCCTAATACTTTTATAAGGTTTGTTTCTTCGGTTATTTCGCCGGAAACCTGCGATACCAAATGAATTACGTGTGAGAAAAATTGAATTTCGCGGTAGGTTTCCACTGTAACTTTATCAGCATTTCTGCTTAAGTCGTTTCTTGCCAAATCAACCAACATAACATGCTCTGCATTTTCTTTTGGGTCTTTGCTCAATTTTTCTGCCGAGGCACGATCTTGCTCATCATTCCCTGTTCTTTTAAATGTTCCGGCAATGGGGTGAATAAATGCTTTGTTGTTGTTAATTCTAATTTGTGCTTCGGGACTCGACCCAAAAATGCGGTAATCGCCAAAATCGAAATAAAATAAATAGGGCGATGGATTTATGGAGCGCAACGAACGATACACATTAAAATCGTCGCCATTAAATTCTTGTTTAAACTGACGGCTTAAAACTATCTGAAAAACATCGCCCCGATAACAATGTTCTTTTCCTTTGCTTACCATCTGTCTGTACTCCTCATCAGTAATGTTTGAAGTTTCCATTCCGGAGGGTTCAAATTTAGCTGTTGAAAAATTGAGGTTGACTAATAAATGGTGTATGTAATCCATTTGTGAAGATTCCCCATCCAACAAATTCTCAACAATGTGTATAATGTTTTTATGATGATCGATGGCAACAACATATTTATAAAAGCTGTAACTCACTTCTGGTATTTGATACTCATCTTTTTTGTCAGCCCTCAGTTTAATATTTTCAAAATACTGAATTGCATCGAAGTTTACGTATCCAAAAAGACCATTTGCAGGTAATTCAATTTCTTCAGAATCAACATTAAAAGTTTGAGAAAAAACATCTAATTCATCGTCTAATGAACGTTCATTACCCAACTTAAATACTTCCGATTTCAATCCGGGAAGATTTTTTTCTACTTCGCCATTGTTTACAACAAAGGATGCAATGGGGTTGAAGCAAATAAATGAATATGCGTTTTCATTGCCATGATAATCAGAACTTTCCAAAAGAATAGATTTTGGATAAAGTGTGCGTAATCGTAAATAAATGCTGACCGGAGTAACCGTATCAGCCAATATTTTTCGAACTATTGGTTTAAATTTAAGTGTTTTCATATTGTATCTTTTTTTATTGTTTTTAAATTTTGATCCCCTAAATCCTCCAAAGGGGAACTTTCCCTTCCATTATTTATAGTTTCTCTTTTCTTTCTTCTCTCCTAAGGAGAGGCAGGGAAAGGCTTGCTTCTTCTAAAAAAAAGCGGCTCATCGTGTTTCGATGAGCCGCTTTTAAATGCAATAGCGAATTCTCTTCTCACGATTTTCATGAAAAAATAAAATGCCACCACCAATTATTTTTGTTTAACTTCATTATACTTCTAAAATAAAAAACCTACTCTTTTTAGGAGTAGGTTCATTTTTGATATATTTTTAAAATACCAATATGGCCATTAACTCCCAACTTACGTAAGAAGACCCCACCACGGAAGCCATATTGTATTTAATTTTTTCATATTGTTTTTTAATTTCGGTTCAAAAGAATAAAATATTTTACTTAAAAACAACTTTGTGAACCAAAAGTTCTGATAAAAAGTATTTTTTATTGTGCTAAAGTAAACCTGAAACTTACACCTAAATTAGTATTTGATGTTGGAAACGACAGAGATGTAAACGGGGTATTAATTATCTTATCAAAAAATAACCTCATCTGAAAACGGTCGCTTAACATGTAATCTGCCGTGGTTTTAATACTTAAAGCACTTTGCCCGGCGGTTATCTGATTATCGTTCTCATCTAATTTACGAAGTACCGTTTTATTTTTTCGCAACGAAAGATCGGCTCTTAAATTAAGATCGTTTGAATAAGCTTGTTGCGAATTTTTTGTTTTAATTATTAAATCCATTTGCGTGAAACGATAACCCAGTCCAACTGTATATTCGTTGCTCATAACTTCGGTTAACTGGTTATTTGCAAAAGAAAGATTCAGGTTTCTTGAACGTTTCATTTCTGCCCGTGAAGTAAAATCGTTCAACCACATAATATCTATATTAAGTAGCGGACTAAAAGTTTCTGTAATGCTAACAGAATTAAAATCGTATGGTGAAACAAAGTTTTCCGAAAAATCGCGAACATAACTGAATCCATCCCCGTCTTCCATGTAATTAAGGTTAGTAATAAATGCACCTACATTATAACTGGAACGGTAAGCGTGTGTAAAATTTAATGAACGCATTATTTTATTCAATCCAGGAATTCGTGAAACCATTCCTTCGTACTGAATTCTCCAATTAGGGCGAATAAACTTAATTGAAGGAAACAGTCCTAATTGAATTTTATTCGGATCTTTATTTTGGTAAGCAGCTAAAAATGCCGGCACAAGTACTTCCACCGAATTTGGTCCGTAACCATCTGGGTAACCCGGAAAATTTTGATGCTCGCTTGAAGGATTATAACCATATCCGTTATCGGGAGAACGTTGATCGGCAAGGCGATTTGCAATTATTACCCGGTTTTCTTTTAGTTTTTCAAAAGAATCGGACTGTTGTGCATCGCCTTTCCCAATGGCAAAAAAAGCTGTACCCCACGTTAAAGTTGACATGCTAAAATTACCCGACTCGGAAAAACTATTCGCATTAAATCTCCCAGAATGACTGTCGTAATTGTAAAATTCGCTTATATTTTTTGACATGGATCGATCGGCAGTAACATCTATTCTTAAATCGGGAAGAGGCTCAACAGTTGCCCGAATATTTATTCGCTCGTTTTGAGTTACCTGAAATGGCATATTCAATAATGAATCGGAAGTAACCCACCCTTTGCTTGCGGCTTCTCTTGCAAAATCCTGATCTTGCCAACCAAAAAGGAAAGGTATTCCTGGAGCAAAACTTGTTCCAATGTCGCTATTTAATAACCCTGTTTCCGGTGCATAATTACCAGCACCAAAAATTGTCGGTTCGGGCAAATAACCTGGTAAAACAGTGCCGCCATTTCGGCTATAATTTATTGAAACCATTTGCACACCAATTAAAACTCTAGTGGTTAAATCCAAAACTTCTTTCATTATACTTTGGCTTCCCGGTTTTCCACTAACCGAAAGCATGGCTTGGGCAGCACTTTCCAGGGGAGTGAACTCAATTGTGTTTGGATCAACTATATTAACCCTCCCGGGTATAATTTTCCCTTCAAGTCCGGTTACCAATACTTTAATCTTCTTTGTATTTAGCTTATGCGAAATTGTCTGAGTTTCGTTTGCAAGTAGTTTTACATTGTTTGTATAAGTCTCTTCCTGCTTTTTTGGCGCAAGGGCTTCATTAGACTGAGTTCTTCCTCCACCCGACCTGCGATTTAAACTTCCACGACTTCTTCCTGTTCTTCTGTATTTTTGATTTACCTCTTTTAAATAGGGTATTTTATTGTATAAACTCGAAAGGGTCATGTTTCCGGTAAGTTGCAAGTTTCGGGAGTTTTGAACCCGGTTCCCAAGCCTGATGGTGTCTGCAGTTATCGGTCCGGCCATCCAGTCGTAAGTACCCTGATAACGAATAGTTGATGAAACAAAACTCAATAATTTTATCCGGTTTATGGGTAGTGTGTACGAAACATTAAACGAATGATTGTAAAGTGTTTGTCTTCCTAAGCTGTACAAACTATTTAGAATGGAATCCTTTTTCCACTGGTAATCATCATCGTGCCTGTTAATTCTCCCCTCCGGCTCATCAATTCGAGACGTACTTCTCGATGAAAAATCGAGTTTTAAAGTGCGTGTTATATCGTATCTAATATCAAGATACCTGTTCCAAAGAAAATCTTTTTCATAAGTTGGTGGGAGTATAAAATTAGGATTGGTAATATTTCTTGTCAGGGTTTCATGATTCTTACGAAACAAATCGGTACGATACGAAATTTGTGTAGGAAGCGGATAAAAATTAAAATCGCCGATGAGTTTAAAAGGCCATTTATTCATGAAACCTACTTTGCTGAAAGGCTGAATTAATTTGGGGCGATTGCTGTAATTATATGAAAACATACCCCGATGAGTTTTATCAACATTAAACTCTGTATTTATATCTCTTTTAGAAGTTTCGTTATATGAATAAGTAACTGCAAAGTTTTGTGGATCCCACAAATGTGTTTTTTCTTTTTGAGTTTGAGGCTCAATTTTTACATTCGTAAAATTTATACTTTTTCGTATAATTACGTCTTGCGACATATTTTTAATCGAATCCCGTTCATGTTGATTTTCTGTACGATTTAATGTTTCTTGTAATTCAATATCAGGTTCTAAGGGATTGTACTTTGGATTGGTTGTGCTTCTCGAATATCCATAATACAAGGGTAATCTTACGCCTGCTTTTTCCGGGAAAAAACGACCTAAATCGAGTGAGGCTGCAATATCAAATTCATTTAAATCTTCAAGCTGACGTTGGTTAATATTCTGACTTAGACTTCCAAAACCTGAAGATCGAGTTCGCCCGGCAAAAGTAACGCTTCCCAAATCGGCCAGCCTGGTTGATAAACGAGCATTTGCAGCCCAACCACCCTCTTCGTCAAAATCGGTTAATCGCATCTCATTTGCCCAAACTTCAACCGACTTGGCACCGGTATTTACTTGTCCTTTTTTATTACGAATACCCATCATCATAACCTCAACATTACCTAAATTTGGGCTTCCTTTTATTTTTACTTTGTTTCGATCTTTGTTCCAGCCACGATGAACCGTTTCGTAAACATCTTGCATGGTTATCGATGACCCTGCTTTTCGCAATTCATCGTTACGTTCGAGTTTTGCATTCGTAAATAATTCCAAAGGAATGGCTAACCTATTTGCATCTGGCCAAACCAAATACCGGTCAATTTCTATTTCGCTATTATAAAATCCAGCAGGTGTGAGTGCCAGTGGAATCTCGTATTCATAATAATTGTAATTATAATCTGAACCCATACGAATAAAAAAGTACAATTCGTCGTCATTTAAAGGATACTCTTCTATTTCTTCGGCGTGTACATCGAGCTTTAAAGTATTATATCTTCTGAAATCCATGTAAAGAGGTTTGTACGCAGCCCGCACATCTCCCTGTTCCAGATTAGTTACCTTCAGCACCATCGACTGTTCATTCAATTGCCTGAGTTGTGGATTGGCAGGATCTATAACCCGGGAAATTCCAGGAGGTAAAATATAATTTACAGGTTCGCGGCTACCATTCTCTTCAATACTTACTGCCGAAACATCGAAATTTGCATTTGGCGAAAATGCGTCCAATTCACCAATTGGGCGGGTGTAACGACGCCAATCGGCTCGTACCAAATCGAGTGTTGCAAAACGTAAAACCGATGAATCCCGAAAATTGTGCATAAACATCCGCATAAATCTAATAGACTTAAAATCACGAATATTCCCTATTGTAACGTCCGGATCGCGAACCGGTATTTTAAACTGATACCAATTCACATCCGACACCTGGCCATTCTTCAGCTGAACCCGACTTTGTTTAACATCGGAAATATAATTTTGCCCCAATACCATGTCGTTTTTACGAATACTGACCTTGTATTGGTAATAGCGTTCGTACTCGTTTAAAGTATTGTCATTATTAATATCCTCAATATCAGGAATTGTTGAAGACGCGGTGGGATAACTCTCCGGAGAAATTTCATCGGTTGGAGAGTTGCCTTCCGGACCATTATATTTTTTATAACGACTAAGTATATCTAATTGCTGATCGTCGTAATCGGACCCGCGGAAATAGTGAAAATTATCTGTCGCCGGATCTGCTAAAGCCTCGCCGTAAGCATTTTGATTAACCTGTAATTGAAGCTCATCCAGGTATTCTTCAAAATGTTGTTGCTCGTCCTCATCACTTAAACCATCAAAACCTATATCCTGAAATTTACGTGTGGTAGGATCGTTGTCGAAAGCATTTACCAGAGATTGCAAAGTGGATACTCTTCCCCAAATGGTTGTGTCAACATTAGTTACTAACTCGGTTGTTGGCAGCCCGTTTTCAAATCCTTTCCTCGAATCTTTCAAAACATCTTCGGAAACATCTCCAAGATTAAAATACAAGTCACCTCCCTCGTGCAAACTCATTGAATCGTTTGCAAACGGATCCATCAACCAGAATTCTATAAACTCGATATTTGATGTTTCAAAATCGCTGGTTTGAATTTTACGCATTATACCACCCCAACGAGTTTCCGGATTTTTTAATGAACCATCGAAATTTACCCCCGATGAATAATTGGATGCTTGAACATCGTAATTATATGGACCACGCTCGGCTGGATAGAAAGCAAGATCGAATACCGGAATATTAGTAGGTTGCCCAACCGGCGATTCCTTTGCAGGGAAAATTTCCTTTTCAAAAACTTCACGAACAAAATGGTTCGATTGCATGTTTCTGTCGTTTTTGATGTGATCGGGCGTTAAACTATTATTTCTTAAAAATAACGGGTCGATCATGTAATAAGCTAATCTTGCACGATTTATCCCATATTCAATCGAGTTGCTTAAGTTCGCTTCCGGGAAAAGCTGATCCTGAAACTGTGGAGTACTGGCTAAAACCCACGATTGTCTTGTTTTTAAATTGATTGTTGTTTTTGTTCCTTCAAAATCATCGATATAAGCAGCGCCATTTGTTGCCTTCGCCTGTCCGGGTATTAGTTGAGCAATTTCAGCTTCAAAATCTATTGAGGAAGGAGTTTTTGTTGAATAAAACGGAAGTGCATCAATTGCTCTTGTTAAAAGCATACTCTCGGTTGAATAACGTGCATCCATTCCAATCATTAAATTTGAAATAGGATCGTCGCCGTAATCTACTTTTTGAGTTAGCGGCCTTTCATTCATATACAAAGCAGTAGCTCCAATATTAAAGTTGTCGGAAAAAGCATAATTTGCATAGGCTCCCATTAATGTTTTTCGCTGCATTGAAAACAGGTCTTCACTTTCTGTAGAAACCTGAATTGGAGTTCCGGCTTCGAGCAATGCCTGGTTTATTACTTTTACTCTGCCTAAAGTGTAATCAACCGTATAATCTACATTTTCAACCAATTGCCGTCCACCGGAAGTCACTTTCACCGAACCCTGAGCAAGGTTTAATGTACCCAACATAATATCTGAACTGGAAGATCCCTTATAACTTCCAATTAGTTTAAACTTATTATGTTCGGCATCTTGTTCGGCATAAACACGTGTTGAATCGTAAAGAGATTGATAAGTATATTTTTCAATTAAAGCCGGAACTTGAATAGAGTCGGCTAAATGTTTACCAAAGGGTTCGAGTACCGGAAAAATAATTCTACCTCTATTTGAATTTACGGTAATACCTTCAATATAATCGAATATGCCGTCTTTGTAAGGGTCGAGCTGTTTGTTCAGTTTGTCGAGGTTCATTACCTCCAACAAAATATGACCATTAATTCTGCTTTCGGGTAGATAATTAATATAGGTTCCGGTAGAATCGTTTTGATAAACCACATTCAATATAAACTCGTCGTTGGTAAGTTGATATGCATTTAAATTGTAAATGTTTTTCATCATTAAATTCCAGGTGGGAAGCAGCGGTGAAAGGTTCGTGCCTTTTATTAATTTCAGTATTAATGTACCCGGTGCACTAATACCATCGGTCGAAAATTCACCCACTTGAAATGTTTCGCCGTTAGAAGTATAATTGTACGCCACCGCAAGTATTTCATCTGTATTTAACGAAGTGTTTAATGAAACATAACCCAGCCGCTCGTTGATAGTATATTCGGATGGGCTTAACTTTCTAGCTTGTTCAATTTTTTCAAAATCGCGTCCACCAACAAAATCCTGACCAAATTGTGCCATTTCCTGTGTTATGTTTTCTACCCCACGAATTGCTGTGTGCGTGTTTGCCATTTCATAATAAAGACCGTTGGCATTGTTGTGTGGGAAAAGATTGTTGGGATACTGAAGTCCTTGTGTTTGCTGAAATTGAGGAATAATATTATAAATATTCTCGTCGTGTTCACCTAAATCCTGAAACGATATAATATTTCGGGCTTCGGTAAAATTGTTTGATTTATTTGTTACCCAAATTTCAACCTTATTAATGTTTATGGGCGACCTTGGAACCGCTGTATTTTGCAACCATTCATCATAATGATCGCGAAAATATTGCGACAAGAAGAAGTGCCTATTTGCATCGTAATTGTCAGCCGAAAATTCGAAAGTTGTAATTTGAGCGCCTCCTTCGGTTTCAACAGTTTGCGATTCGCCTTTGTGCTGCGAGAAAAGTGTGGTTAACGACAAGCGGCCAAATTGCATCTCGGCTTTTACTCCGAATAAATTAGACGCCCCCGAAATTAAGGAACCGTTTAGTGGCAATGAGACATTTCCGGCTTCTATCCTTTTTAATATTTCATCTTCATCACCTGCATATTCCAGGTTCATCTTATTTTCGTAATCGAATGTGGCTTCGGTGTTATAATTAACCCGCATATTCATTTTTGTGCCGATTTGCCCCATTACATTCATTTGAATTTTTTCGTCAAAATCGAATGTTGGCACTTTGCGCAAACGCTCCGGAATTGCCGGATTTTCGGTTGCATTCATTTGATAACCAAAACTTACTTCAACATATCCCTGCGGTTGAATATTGATAGTGTTTCCACCAAAAATGCGATTAAATGCCTCGCCTCCAACAGTAAGTTTAGGTATTAATGAGCCCTGATTGTCAAGGTCTTGAATTCGACTTCTTTCTTTCCAGTAGCTTTTTACCGAACGGTCAAAATCGTAACTCACATAATCATCCAACGACATGGTTTGAGGCAAGCGGTAATTCAGATTACCAATTTTTTCATAAAATACATACTGTCCGGTTATGGGATCGTATTCAATTTCGTATTTAATGTTACTGGGTTTATTCAGGAAAAGTTTTATCGAATCTTGCTGCGAATGCCCAAAAGCGGGCTGATCTTGAAAAGGAAATGGCAATGGACCGATGGTATCTATTTCCAATGTATCCTGAACTTGCTGAAACGGGATTTCACCTGCAAAATTATTAATGCCCGCAAATGCCGAATTGGTAAATGCGAGTAAAAATATTAGTAGGTACAAGAAGTATATTTTCAGTAAACTTCGGGTCAATTTTTCCTGTTTATAGCCTTTTTAAAGCTTGTTTAATCACGCCTTCAACTGTTGCTCCTGGTTGCTCTTGCAGTATCTTCGATACTGTTTTTTCTGCATCTCTTTTTACAAATCCGAGCATGACTAATGCTGATAACGATTCATTTCGAATAGTATTGTCTGATGAAAGTAAAATTTGACCCGATTCAGGCAATTTTATAAGCTTGTCTTTTAAATCTATAATTATTCGTTGTGCTGTTTTAATTCCAATTCCTTTAACGCCCTTTAAAACGGCCACATTTTCTGTGGTTACAGCTGCAACTAATTCATCCGAATTTAACGATGAAAGCATCATTATTGCGGTGCTCGCTCCCACTCCATTTACCGAAATCAGATTTCGGAATAATTCGCGTTCACTTTTTTCAGAAAAGCCAAATAAAATATGAGCATCTTCACGCACTACCAGATGTAGAAATAATACCCCTTCTTTTTTTCCGTTGAATTGGCTATAAGTATTTAACGAAATTTTTATAGCATAAGCGATGCCACCTGTTTCGATGACAGTGCTTGCCGGATTAATTTCAACAATGGCTCCCCGGATAAACTCGTACATTATATTTTTAATTTATACGTTTTTATTTTCACTTGCCTCAATATCAATACTTTCATCAACCTGATTTGGGCTGACATCATATTTCCGCAATGGATTTTTTGATATCTCTTTATATATTTCTCTGTTTTTGTAAATGTCGATTGCCAGGTACAATGCCTGCCTGAATGATTCGGGCGACGCAACGTTTTCTCCTGCAAGCGAATATGCTGTTCCATGTGCCGGAGATGTACGAATTACAGATAGCCCGGCTGTGTAATTTACTCCTCTTTCAAAAGAAGCCAACTTAAAAGGAATTAATCCCTGATCGTGATACATTGCTAAAATGGCATCGAATTTCCGGTAATCTTCTGCACCAAAAAAACCATCGGCAGCATAAGGTCCCAATGCAATTATTCCTTCTTTTTTTGCTTGTTCAATAGCGGGCAATATTATTTCTTCTTCTTCTGCACCGAGGAGACCGTTATCGCCGGCATGTGGATTTAAACCAAACACTGCAATTCGTGGTTTTGTAATCGAAAAATCTTGTTGCAGCGATTTAGCAATAATTTTAATTTTCGATAAAATTAATTCTTTACTTAAGCTCTCTGCAACCATCGAAAGAGGCATGTGTGTGGTTACAACGCCCATTTTCATGGTTTCGCTTACCATTAGCATGGCATAATCCTCGGCTTCAAATGTTTCGGCCAAAAATTCGGTATGTCCCGGAAAATTAAAATTATCGCTTTGAATATTATCCTTGTTAATTGGGGCAGTTATTAAAACATCGATGTCTCCTTTTTTCAAATCAACACAAGCACGATCCAATGCCATAAAAGATGATTCTCCTGCATCGCGGGTCGATTTTCCCAACTCTACTCTAACATTATCGTCGATGCAATTAATTATGTGAGCCTTTTTAAAATGCGTTTCGTTGGTAGAACGAATATGGTTAAAACTAAGGTTATGAATATCGAGTGCTTTTCTGTGGTAAGCAGCAACTTTTGGTGACCCATAAACAATGGGCGTGCACATTTCCAGTATTCGTGGATCGAGCAAAGTTTTCATTATAACTTCATAACCTATTCCGTTTATGTCGCCATGTGAAATACCTACTCTTATTGAATTCTTATATATCATTTATTTCTGTTTCAGATTTTTATTTTCTCTTCAAAAAAGAGGGGCAAAGTTACGTTTTTTAATTGAACTTTTTCAAAAAGTTAAAAAGCAGTCGCACACCATAACCCGTTCCCCCAACCGGAGAGTAATGGTCTTTTTCAAAACGAAATGAAACCCCTGCGGCATCGAGATGTATCCAGTTATAATCGGTAAAATGTTCAAGAAATTTACCTGCAATGGTTGTTTGTCCTTCACGACTTCCCAAATTATTTAAATCAGCAACTTCAGATTTAAGGGGTTTGGCATATTCCTCCCAAAGTGGTACTTCAATTATTCGCTCGAAAGTTTCGTTGCCGGTTTCTTTAATTTTTTCAAGGTGTACTTTAGAATTTCCCATTCCAACAATAGCGTGGTTTCCGGCAATTATTTCTGCCGCTCCGGTTAAAGTTGCAATATCAATCACCAATTCCGGTGAAAACTTCTTTGCATACGAAAGTGCATCAGCCAAAATTAATCTTCCTTCTGCATCGGTGTTTTTAACTTCAACCGTTGTACCATCGAACATTGTAATAATATCGCCGGGTACGTACGCATTTCCATCGGGTCGGTTGTCGGTTGCAGGTATTAGTCCAACCACGTGAATTGGCAGCTTATTTTTTGCAATTGCATAAAGTGTTGCAGCTACAACTGCTGCACCTGCCATGTCGCTTTTCATGAAATCCATCGATTTTGCAGTAGGTTTTAAACTTAGGCCTCCCGTATCGAAAACCACACCTTTACCAACCAAAACTACCGGTTTTTTGTTCTTTGCATTTTTGGGTTTCCACTCTAAAATATTAAAGGTTGGTGGATCGATACTCCCTTTGTTTACGGCTAACAAACCGCCCATTTTTAGTGCTTCAATTTTTTTCTTGTTGAACACTTCCAGTGTAAACCCCGACTCTTCACTTAATTTTCCAATTTCTTTCGAAAATTGGGGAGCCGTTAAAAACAAAAGTGGTTCGTTAACAAAATCTCTTGAATAGAAAACAGCCCGAGTTAAATTTTGGCTTTCTATAATTTGTTCTTCCGAACAATTTTTATCGAAAACAAATATTTCTTCAAGGTGGAAATTATTCTTCTCTTTTTTGTATTTATCGAACGAATAACCCGCAAGTAATAGTCCCTCTAAAAATGCTTTTGTTAATTCCGGGTTACTATAATTCATTAACTGAACCGTTTTTATTTTTTCGGCTTTTAATAAATCAAACAATTTTGAACCGGCTTTTCTTGCTGCTTCAGTTTGAAGATGGTTTTCTTTTTCATCTTTTATTTTATTGAAAAAGTATAGCTTGGGGTATTTAAAAATAGCAACATTGCTATCTGT
>Ga0307988_1001055_pt1 | contig 16696 bp, 13 predicted proteins | sample EllFjometagen183_FD_203166 | JGI IMG/M metagenome (GOLD analysis project Ga0307988, IMG submission 203166) | Marine microbial communities from Ellis Fjord, Antarctic Ocean - #183 | ecosystem: Environmental > Aquatic > Marine > Unclassified | place: Southern Ocean | collected 2014-10-08 | reverse complement strand
GTCACAGGTCCTTTTACCGTACCGCATTCATTGATCGCGGATGTAATGTCGCCAGTCGAAAGCGGGTGCCTCAGTTTCATCATGAGTTGCGGCACACTGATCGTGAGCCTCTTATAGGTGAGGTAACGCTCGACCGCAACAGCTACAACAATGATGGAGCAAATGAAGATCGGTATAATGAGAATCCCGCCACTCTTGACAATATCGAGCAGTGTCAAGCTTTCCATAGAGTCCTCCAGGTATCAATATAATGATTTATCTGTATTCGTTAGATCGGGCGGACACAAAATAATTTGTACACCCGTCATGATTATCAGTCAGTAGCCGAGTTTAACACCAGCAAAGATGCCTGTACCGGGGATCAAATAGCTGTTCGTCCACCAGGCGCCCTCGGCATTTGTCAGGTTCCTGACATCGCAATATACTGTCAGATTTTCCCACAATTCTCGTTCGATCCCACAGTCAATTGTCATGAAACCGTCTTCGGTATCGTTCGTGCCGGCGGTCGTGTAATGTTCGCCTACGAGATTCAGCCCTGCGCTCACAATCCATTTTTCCATACCGGTCCAGTGCGCCTCAATCAGAGCGTCATATGTTGGAACATAGGGCACTTCACCGGCAAGGTTCCATGATGCACTGTTAGAGCTGAAAGAGCCATCAATGCTCCAGACAGAACGCCGGTAACACATCCCGAATTCCACATCATTACGATCAACATCAGCACCCGCGACAAGGGCGAAGAAGTCACCGGTTTTTGTAAATACGAGCGCATTTTCAGCAGTGGAAACATCTACGCCAGCGTCAAGGGTCAAACGTTCGCTTACCCGCCATTCAAGCTCGCTTTCAAGTACAACGGGCCTGTTTTCAAACAAGAGCGGTGTCAGTCCGGCAAGGCCGTTTATGGCGTATATATCACCGTGTGAATAGCCGTGCACTTCCGGAGCATAACGGGCTTTCAATGAAAGCGATCGGGCCAAAGCCCAGTCGAACTTAGCCTCGGGATAAAATTTGGTCTCACTATCCATGTTTGGCATAGCTGACATATAAAGTCGCCCGCCGAAGCCAATGCTCATGCTGTTGAAAAGCAACATCACCGCATCAGCGCCCACTGTCATCATTGATCCATCATTATCAGCAAAAGAATAGCTGTCATAGGCAAGCTCGGTGTTGACAGTCATATCGTGCAAATCGCGTGTCGCTGAAAGAAGGCCCTCAATATTCAGCTCACTCTCATCATATATAATTTCGTCATCGGTATAGGAGCCACTTGTCAAATTAAGCGCAGCTTTTGTCTCCCATGAAGCGACCGGATGCCTGAGTGTCGCGCCAAGATTGAAACGGCCGACTGAACGATCCCGCCCTCTAAAACGTTCGCCACCAAGATCATCACCCTCTGAACCAAAACCAGCCACCGCCATCAGACGTGAATCACCGGTACCGAAATAGCCAAGCATTTCCACATCGTGCATGGATGGCGCTGCATTAGAAATGGTGTTTTCCTTCGCCATCCTGCTTTCAAGAGAGAGGCTAGCCGCCATCTTACCCGCATCGTAGCTTGCCCGCCCGCGGATATCCTCTATTGTTCGTGATCCGAAGAAAGCATCAACCCTGCCATAGCCACCCACATAGAGGTCACTCGTATCCGCCCGCCAGAGACGTTCATCATTGCCAATGAGTCCCTGCGAGGTTTCGATACTGCGGTCCTCGTCGGGAAGCGGCATCACCATAACGACAAAACCGACTGTTGATTGCCTGTCTCCGATGATATCGAAGGAGCGCGTATCCTTGCCAACAATGCGGTACTCTTCAAGCTCAAGGTCATTCTCCTGAGCTGGAGCAACTCCACCGGCAGCGAATACAGCTATGACAGCCAGCGTAAGCATCAGTATGTATGTAAGTTCTGATTTCGTCTTTAACATTCCACTCTTTGCCACTAAAATTTCATGTCACATTCACGGGAATTTTGAGATCTCCCACCCTGTCACTTCTTTATTCGATAGATTCAAGAATTTTTGTCGCTTCAACGCCGAACTCATCGCGTGGATGCAATTCAATTATGTCCTTCAGGACTTTTTTCGCGTCGCCCGCATTATCACGCCTGATATGGCATTCGGCAATCAACAGTTTCGCACGTGCCGACCATGCCTCAAAATTGGCAACATTTTTATAGAGAATTGTGACACGCATCAACTCGTCAAATGCATTGTCATAGTCAGCATCGACAAAATACCGTCTGCCGATAATGTACTGTGCACGTGCAGCGTTTTCATCAATCAGCTTCCCGATGACATGCTCAGCAAGCTGAACAGCTTCATCGCCAGCGCCTTTTTCAAGCAGGCTTTCGGCAAGGTCAAGACGTGCTTTATGGGCCATAATGTTGTTCGGATAGCTGCTGATAAGATCCCTGAAGGTGCTTTCCGCAGCGGCGTTATCTGCTGAATATTTCTGAGCGAGGCCTTTTTTGTAGCGCGCCTCTATACCGATAGTCTGGTTTCCACGCGAGTTGATGATCTGATCGTAATCAAGGATAGCTTCATTGAAGCGCTCAGCTTCCATATTCATGTCGCCAATTTTCATGGATGCCAGCGAACCATAATCATGTTCGGGGAAACCTTTTCTCAAGTCGTCAAATGCTGTACGAGCTGCCTGGACATCGTTTTTCTCATAGCCTGCCATAGCTTTCCAGTAAAGCGCGTATGGCACCTGTTCGCTTGTGGGATACCGTTCGGAAACCTGTGAATAGGCGGCAAATGCCTCGTCATATTTCTTCATATTATAGTAGAGATCGCCTTTTTTGGTAAGCATGGTGTCGGCGAGTTTTCCTTTGGGTTGCTGCGTGAGATAGTCATCAACAAGCCCGATAGCCTGATCGACCTGTCCTCTCGACAGGTAGGAGTCCATGATACCGGAGACAGCATCACTGACTCGGGCGTGTTCCGGGAATTCTGCCATGACACGCCGGTATGTTTCGTTTGCGCGGTCGAATTCGCCAAGATTATAATAGCAGTTGCCGATCTGAAAAACGGCGTCTGCGGCAAGGTCAGAAGGTTTCAGAATCCGTCTGAAAACCTCAATTGCATCATGATAGCGTTCAAGCTTGAAGAGGCTTGCACCCTTCATATTAAATGAATCATCAGCAAGGTCGGACTGAGGATAGTAGGCGATCACACGGTCGTAAGCTGCTACCGCACGGCCAAAATCCTCCATCCTGAAATAAGACTGGGCAACCTGATAGGCTGATCTCGGTGCAAACGTGGCATTGGGATATTTCTTGAGCATATTCTGATAGGCAGAAACCGCCTGTGAGAATTGTCCCGTTGCAAAATAACAGTCACCAACCCGGTAGGCAGCGTCGGAGGCAAGAGCGGAATCGGGATACCGTTCGAGAAGACGCGTAAAAATATCGATACCGGTTTCATACTGGAAAAGCTTGAATGCCGACCAGCCAAAACCGTAGAGAACCTGAGCCGCCTCTGAGTAGTCAGGGTGATCCGTGAGGATACCGGCATAAGCCTGCTTTGATTCCTCATACAAGTCAAGCCTGAAGAGCGACTCAGCAAGAATCATGATGGCATCGGGTGACAACTTATGCTCAGGGAATGATTTAATAAACTGCCTGCTCGTCTTGGCCGCAGTCTCATAACGTTCGAGTTTGAATTCACAGAACGCCCGCTGAAACTGTGCCGTCGGGAAGGAACGAGCCTTGCCGAAGGAATCAGTCACTTCAGTAAAGGCTATCAGCGCTGACTCGAAATCATTGCTTTCGAGAACACACTGGCCATACATTGTCAGGGCATCCGGCTTGTTTTCGCTCTCAGGGTACGCGCTGATCAGATTCTGAAAATTGCCGGCAGCTTCGGAAAAGCTGTCAGCGTCATAGGCGATCATACCCATTTCATAAAGTGAATTGTCGGCAAAAGAGCTTTTAGGGAATTTCTTTACAAGTTCGCTGTGAGTTGCAGACGCTCCGGCCATATCTCCCGCAAGTTTTTTCGTGAGTGCAAGGCGGAAATATGATGAGTCGAGGTTTTCTGCAGTGGGATATTTTTCAATGACCTGACTGAATAGTTCGGCGGCCTGACCGTAACGCTCTTCGCGGTAATAGGTCCAGCCGACAGCCTCCATGGCGTCAGGCGCAATAGACTCGTTCGGGAACTGGTCGTAGACTATCTGGTAATTTTTACGGGCGATTGCATAATTGTTAAGCTGGAAATTAGCCTCGCCGAGAAGATAGTAGCCTCTCACCACCATCTGACGGTCTTTCACCACATTGATAACATCATTCATCATGGTGACCGCGTTCTCATAATCACCAAGACGGAAATAGGATTCACCCATTTTGAAACGGCAGGTGTTTTTGAGCTGGCTGTCAGGATAGAGTGTAAATACATTGCCAAAAGCGGCAACAGCATTTTTGAAATCACCAATATTCTGATACGTCACACCAAGGCTGTACCATGCCCAGTCAGCAACTTCACTCTCAGGATATTTTTTAGCGAGAGCCTCGTAGGTTTCCGCCGCCTTCTTATTGTTTCCAAGATTGTATTCAGCATCGCCGATGTTATACATGGCCTCGGCAGCGTGATCGCTGTCAGAATAATTCTCAGTAAGATTGCTCAGCGTGGCAATAGCTTCTTTGTATTTTTCCAGTCTGAACTGCGCCCGTCCCTCAAGAAAAAGAACCTTGTCAAGGATAAGCGCCGAAGGGAATTCCCGACGGATTCGCGTGGTAATTTCAGCTGCTTTTTTGTAATCGTTCATGTAGAAATGTGAACCGGCCACAAGAAGCTGTGCATTCACACGGTACTCTGATTCAGGGTAGGTATCGAGAAATTTCTGCATTTCCCTGATTGCCATCTCATACATACCCTCAGAATAGAGCCCTGACGCGTATTTGTAATCGCGGGTTTCTTTGGTATTGGCAACTTGAGCGGAAACACTTGATGAGAAAACGATCAGAAATAGAGAGACGTAGAGGAAACAGATTCGAAGCGAACGTTTTTTCATAGTTTATAAACCCGGAGTAGCGAAAGCCTGACGAGAAGCTTTCCCCGTTTTGAGCATTCAGTATAAGCCGTCAGATATGTGCCCGGCCGCGGAAGATGTCACTTATCAAAATATATCTATGTATCAGAAACGGGATACGAAAAATTTGCATTGATTTTTCATCTATCATCCCGTTAATTTCTTTTGTTCTGCAAATATGCAAATACACTGGTGCAAAGTCAATGTTTTTGAGAGAAATCGGCCTCACTTTCGTGTATATTGTGTAATTCATCACTTTTTTATATGATATATAGTGTTATATTACTGTTTTTTGCTATATACACTCAAACAGCAGGCATGATTTCGAGTGGTATATTTTGCCCCTTCATTATCTTTGACGGATAAACGGGATGAATAGTGTAGAAATTATTGAGCGATTCGAAAAAAATGCTGATCCCACAGCTGCAGGTGGGATGGCAAAATTCGGAATCGTAGCCAAAAAAGTCTACGGCATCAAAATTCCCGTTCTTAGGTCACTTGCAAAAGAGATCGGCAAAAACCAGAAGCTGTCACTTGAACTCTGGGATAGTAATTCCTGGGAAACACGTATACTTGCAGCCATGATTGGCGATTCGGACCTGCTATCTGTAGCACAGATGGAATCATGGATGAAAGATTTCGATTCATGGGAGATCTGTGATCAGTGCATCATGAACCTCTTTGAAAAACACCCGTCTGCGTGGGAAAAAGCCCGTGAATGGAGCATACGCCCCGAGGAATTTGTCAAACGTGCCGGGTTTGTTATGATGGCACGTCTTGCAGTGAGCGATAAAAATGCCGCGGATGAACGCTTCGAGGAATTCTTTCCGCTCATAGTACGGGAAGCCTGCGATGGGCGCAACATGGTAAAAAAAGCTGTCAACTGGGCGCTCAGACAAATTGGAAAACGCAACATTCTCCTGCATGAAAAGGCTGTTTGTTGCGCACGTGAAATCCAGGCCCTCGACTCAAAGAGTGCACGATGGACAGCTGCTGATGCTATACGGGAACTCTTAAGTGACGCTGTCATCACGCGTCTGAAAAACAAAACTGAAAACGGATTGTCATGAAACTGAACTTTATCGAAAAACTTTTCCTTTCCGCTCCATTCTGGGTTCGGCACCAGATAAAACATGAAGCGCGAAAAGTGCTCGCCCATGTTCCCTGTCTTGAAAACTGTGCAAGTCTTGAGATCGGTGGCGGGTACGGTGTCGGCGCGCTCCTCATTAAGCACTATACCGGCAGCGACTATATTTACTCGGTCGATGTCGATTCCGACATGATAATGAAAGCCAGACGCTATATCCAGAAACCACACGCCTGGGCCGCGCACATTCCCAGAACAGGGATAGAATTTGTCGATGGTGATGCCCGTTCATTGCCATTTGAAGACAACAGTTTTCAAGCCGCCTTCCACTTTTATGTTCTTGACCACATACAGGAGTGGGAGCGGGTGATTTTCGATGTGGCACGTGTCCTCAGACCGGGCGGTACGTTCTCATTTGTCGATGCACTTTTCCCCGACTATCTTTTTTTCCTAAACAGCTTGTTCGGACATATCCCAATAAAACAAAATCAACTTGTCGCTGTTCTCAAAAAAGCGGGATTCACTATCGACAGCATTGAATCGAAAGGCTTTATTGTGAAGCGGATTTACATAAAAGCACGCAACACCGGACAGGCCCAATAAGACACCCTACACTACACCACACCAGCATATTCTTATGGAGATACTGTGCAGCCATACAACCTCGTGTCTTTCTCAGGAATTTTTGTCCTCATCTTTATAGCATGGCTTCTCTCATCTAATAAAAAAATGATGAACTGGCGTCTCATTTTCTGGGGCATTGGCCTTCAAATATTGTTCGCCTCATTTATTTTTCTTTTTCCACCGGGAGTGAAAATATTTGTCTGGCTCAACGATATCGCCGTTGCAGTCATGAATTCGGCATCAGAGGGTGCAAAGTTTGTTTTCGGTGCACTGGCTCTGCCACCGGGAACTGTTAACGAGAGCGGAGACCGTTCAATCGGATTTATTCTGGCATTCCAGGGCCTGCCAACCATCATATTCTTTTCAGCGCTCATGTCGATTTTATATTATCTCGGAATAATGCAACGCCTCATAAAAGTATTCGCCAGGGTATTCACCCGGCTGATGAAAATCTCCGGCGCTGAAGCTCTCTGTGTATCATCCAACATATTCGTTGGAATCGAGTCCACGCTGACGGTGAAACCCTATCTGGAAAGCATGACGCGCTCAGAAATGATGACCGTACTCACCGCGGGAATGGCAACGGTGGCGTCCAATGTCATGGCAATTTATGTATTCAGCCTCAGGGAATATTTCCCGACTATTGCAGCGCATCTCATATCGGCGTCTCTGTTGTCCGCGCCCGCCGCACTTATAATGTCAAAAATCATTCTGCCCGAAACGGAAACGCCAAAAACACTCGGCAAAAACATAAACCCTCACTTCAAAAAAGACCGCAACCTCATTGAGGCGGTCATCAACGGTGCAAATGATGCTGTCAGGCTCATTGTCGGAATCGCGGCCCTCCTCATCGCCGTCCTCGGCCTTGTCGCACTCATTGACCTCACAATTGGGGGCCTCGGCGGAAAAATCAATCTAATTGCCGGCACCACAATCGACTGGAGTGTCCAGGGTCTGCTGGGTTATATATTTTACCCCTTAGCCCTCGTGATCGGCATACCCCTGGCTGACGCTTTCACTATCGCAAAAGTAATTGGCAGCCGCATGATAATCACCGAAGTCGGCGCTTACCGCGAGCTCTCACTCATCATGGAGTCGGGGCTGCTTGAACATGGCCGCTCGTCAGTTATTTGCGCCTATGCACTCTGCGGATTCGCCCATATAGGCTCCATGGCTATATTCATCGGCGGGCTCTCGGCGATAGCACCAAAATCCATACACACACTTAGCAAAATCGGCGTCCGTGCGCTTATTGCAGCAACCCTCGCCTGCCTTCTCACCGCCTGTATCGCCGGTACATTCTACAATGAAGGCTCGATATTATTCAGCCTCTGAGACTTAGGTGTCAGTAACGCCTTGTGGTCTGTGATTAGTCTGGCGGATATATGAACAGATAAGTTTCGCTAATAACCTCTGCAATGTTGCAATCACACACAAAAAAGCCTCCGAATTATCGGAGGTTTCCGTATGCTCATAATCTTTTTTGAACTTTGACTATTGAAGTATGATTTCCCACAAATAGAAAAGGGGCGACGGAGGTTTCGCCCCTTTCCCGATTGTGAAGCTGACAGTGCACTTTGTTTCTAACAGCTGCCGTATATCACTCCCCCAATGTCCTCAGGGGGAAGTATGCGGCTTTAATCATACTCACCACCTCCCTGGTTCCTGGGTGGTGCACCAGCTCATTATGCCTGGTGCTTAACAGGCCATCAACCAGCCCTGTATAGCAGACTGTTTCAGTCTGAAAAAGGTTCCGTAAAAGCTCTTGCCATTATAAAAGTTTTTACATCATTCCCATAAATGCGCCACCATCGACAGAGATTGTTGTTCCGGTGATGTATGATGATCGTTCGCTGGCAAGAAATGTTACAAGCGAAGCAAGCTCTTCCGGCTTTCCGATACGCCCGACAGGAATCGTTGAGGAGAGTTTTGCCGCAGCCTCCTTCTCGGTCAGGCCGGTTCTTTCCGCCTGTGCCTTAAAGAATGAGCGGAGACGTTCCGTATCGAAACTGCCGGTTGCAATGGTGTTGATCAGGATATTATTTGAAGCGACCTGCGAGGCCAGTGTTTTAGACATACCGACAACGGCGCTTCGAAGCGAGTTCGAGAGAATGAGATTGGGTATGGGCTGTTTGACCGAAATCGAGGCGAGATTGATGACACGTCCCCAGTTTTTCTTCTTCATAATCGGCAGAACCGCTCGTGTCATACGAACCGCACTCATGAGCGTAAGCCTAAACGCATCCTCCCAGGCGGCATCATCCATATCATCGAATTTCCCCGGGGGTGGTCCACCGGTATTATTCACCAGAATATCAACAGTTCCAAATTTGGAGACCGCTTCCCGCACAAGTTTGTCCGGGCTTTCCTGATGTGTGAGATCAGCTGCAATCGGAATGACTGTCGCGCCATATGTCTCAGCAATAGTGCGTGCGGCCTGGAAAATTCTGTCAAAATTTCGCGAACACACTATCAGTTTAACACCTTCAACAGCTAGTGTCTCTGCGCATGCCATACCGAGGCCCTGAGATGCTCCGCCGACAATCGCGACTTTACCTTTTAATCCGAGCTTCATGCGTTTCTCCGAAATTTATGCGTTTATCACCCGTCAACTTCCTTCAGAACAGGAAAAGCTCTCACAATCATTTTTTTAGCGGGCATTCAATGAGTCCACTGTAGAATAATACTGTCGGGCCATCTCTTGTTTGCCGCTTTTTTCATATGCATTGCCCAGCTCAAACCATGCATCCGGCAATTTAGCTTTCAAGGTTGCCGCCGTTGTTAGTTTCGGAATCGCCTCTTCAGCTTTTCCCGCCGCTGTTAAAATCTCTCCATAGGCGACGAGCACCCGGTAATTGTCAGCGGACAGCTTGTCAGCATGCCTGATGACCTTCAGCGCACCCTCATGATCTCCTGACGCACTAAGTACACGCCCCTGTTCGATAAGTCCGACAATGTGTCCGGGATCATCTTTTAAGACGCTTGAAATTGTAACAAGCGCTGCAGTATAGTCCTTTTGCCCACGTTGAACCGACGCCATATATGCCAGTGCATCAATGTCTTTCGGGATGAGTGTGAGCGCCACGTTCAAATGTGATTCCGCTCTGTCATAATCACCGGTTTTAAGGCACATCATCGCGGCATAGACCTGGGCATCATAATCGTTCGAACGAATAGAGAGAGCTTTCTCATACAGGGTAAGCGCTTCGGAATAGCGTCCGAGAAAGCGCAGACAATGCCCTAAGAGATAATGGCCATTGAAATCGTAGGGAGCAAATTCGTTAAATCGCTTAAAACCCTTTATTGCCTTTTCGTAATTGCCCATCTGAAACTCGTCCATAGTCGATTCAAAATATGCCTCACCCATGTAGCGTTCATGCTGGGAATACGCATTTTGAGATGGCAGTATCGCAACAATACCAATCAACAGAGCAAGAACACATGATACGCGGGAAAAAACAGTCAGCATAGATAACTCCAAAAGTGGTATTCAGTGCGGCCCCTGGGAGTCTGAGCCGTGATTGAAAAGATTGGCAGGGGAATTGCATAAACATATGTAATGAACAGCGGGATGCGCCCGAGGACACATCCCGTTTAGTCACTTCGATTGTAGTATGGTGCCAGGATCAAACTTTGGCTGAATCCTCACGGCGGGGATCAACTCGCCTCTCGTCTTGGCGGCGGTCCGGGATGCTGTGCTGACGTGGTGGACGGCCTTCCTGAATAAGAACATGGGTGATCTCTTTCTGAGTTATACCGACTTCTGTATCCCTGCGGTCACTGCGACGTCTTTCAGCTTCTCTGCGCTCACGCGCCTTACGACGGTCCCTAATACCGGGCACATACTCTGTCATCCGGCTGAATCCGTCAACCGCCTCAGCAATTATTAATGCGCTGAGTTCAATGCCGAGCCTTGAAACATCAATCGTCAGGTGGTAGGCGGTTGGATCGCTCCAGTTGTCATTAAGATAGCGGTCAATATAGCGTGTTCTCATGCTGTCCGATTTCTGAATCAACTCCGTGGCATCGTGTTCTGAAATCCTTCTGGCTTTCATGAGTCGAGAAATACGGTACTCTTTGTCAGCAATAATGCGGACGTGAAACGCGCTATCATTCTCACCAAGGATGAACTGCGCACCTCGGCCGACGATAACGACATTCCCTTTTTCAGCAAGGCTATTAATCACCGTTTTTGCATATTCGACATAGGTCTCAGGATTGAGATGAGCTTCCTCCGTGAGGATTTTGCCAACACGCGGCTCAATAATTCCCTTGAGCCATTCGATCATTCGAGGTTGATATTTCCCATCTAATTCAGCCGCACTTTCAACACTAACACCAGCGCGCCGGGCAACTTGTACGATGAGGGCTTTATCGACAAGCTCATAGCCGAGTTTTTCCGCAACCATCACCGATACTTCATCGCCACCTGCACCAATCTCTCTCGATACAGTCACAACAGCCATGTCACAATCCTTTCAGTTTATCAGGCCTCAGGTTCATGCTTACAGAATATAAGCCATCCATCGGTCTGGCAGTCGAGATAAAACAAAAACTATCTCTATATATTTTTACCGCTGAGCAAACTAAACGATGCGTTATTATACAAAACGATTGACAAAATCTGTCACGACTTTTTTGATTTTGCCCATTTTAGTCTGTTCGGCCTCAAGTTCCTCATCAGTATATGAATAGTAGTAATACTGACTGTATTTGTAATCGTGGAAATCTTCAGACAAATCGGACCTGATACCATTCAGCACTACACCAAGGACATTTGCTTTGACATTGTCCATCTGATTTTTCGCCCGCTTCAGTGAAGAACGGGACACACGACCGACAGCATAAACAAAGACGATGCCGTCCACTTTCCTGCCAAGCACAGCAGGATCGGTTGCGGGCAGAGTCGGAGTACAGTCAAAGAGCACGATATCATATTCTTTACGTACAGTGGCAATAAAGTCATCCATATTGTCATTATTCAAAAGCTCAGACGGATTGGGCGGGATCACACCACTTGTGATCAGGTGCAGATTATCAATACCCGGCTCAAGGATGATTTCACTCATACCCAGTTCGCCGGTAATAATATCTGCTACAGTATTGACACACTCTTTCCAGTAACGCTTTCCAAGTACAATCTCGCTGAGGCCGTTCTCACGTTCGAGGCCGAAAAGCCCGTCTATGGAGGGACGTCTCAAGTCGGCGTCAATCAAAAGCACCCTGTTCCCGCTTTGCGCCATGGTCAATGCAAGGTTGACAATGCAGGTTGTCTTGCCTTCATTTGGTGAGGTTGACGTGAAGAGAAGGACTTTGGCATCCTGCTCATGCGTAATAAACTGGATGTTTGTCCGCATTGAGCGGTATGATTCTGCAAGCATGCTTTTGGGAGCATAATAAATGACAAGCATGGCCTGCTCATCATCAACATCATGACTGTATTTCTGTCCGCCATCGGGATTATAGAGGTTTGTTTTGAGCATGTCGGCGCTGATCTGAGGAATAAGGCCAATGACCGGTACTTCAAGATAGGACTCCACATCCTCGATTGTGCCGATGGAGGTATCGAGCGTTTCGAAAATAAAGGCTGCTGTCAAGCCAATGACTGTTCCAAGAAAAAGTCCGATAAACGAAATTGACAGTATCGAAGGTGGTGGATTAACAGGAAACATATTCAGTGCAGCAGGCACACTGATAGTAACCTCATCAACTGTCTCAGTCCCCTGCCGTTCATAATCAGACAAAAGCTCTTTCGTATTAAGATAATTACCCTCAAGCAGATTATGCTCATCGTCCAGCTTACTCATGCTATCATTTCGAATGTTAATCAGGTTCAGGCGCCTGCGAAGATCAGCAAGCCTGACATCCAGATTTTCCCGCTGTGTTGTAAGTGAATTAATATTTCCTTTCAGCTGGTTGACCATGCCCTTCCGCTGGGCATCCATATTCGCCTTCACCGCTCTTACTTCAGGGTGCTTTTTGGTCAGATACTGCAATAATTCATCATGTTGATTGCTGAGATCAAGCAGGACCTGGTACTGTGTTCGGAAAATCCCGCCTTCCTCCTCGGCATAGGTGGTGGAAAACGCCGACTCGTCGATGAGACCGTCACTCTCAAGTTTGTCGATCATTGACTGTGTTGATAATTTGTCATATTCTATATCATCACGCTCATTCGAAAATGTTAAGATTTCAGAATGAATATCCGCAGGCGTCATTGATGCATCGGTATCACCACTGGTTCTCAATTTTGTAATTTCGATATTAATAGAGTCCATGCTTGACTCCATGAACTTAGCCTGCAAGCGTAGGAGTTTAATACCTCTTACAATTTTATAGTTTGATTCTCTACGTCTTAAATCACGGTAGACTTCCACCACATGCTGGGCCAAATCACGAGCGTCGTATGGATCACTATGAGTCGTGGAAACATCGATAGCCTTTGTGTAATCACGGCGTTCTGCATACACAAGTGAGGCCAGGTTATTCACGGCCATGAGCCATTCGGAATCTTTCTGAATCATCGACACCCTTATTGAATCAGGGTACGTGAGCAGTGAGTCAGGAAGAGCGCCAAAACGCATCGACACCTCTGACATAACCGGGAATGTCGTCAGCGTCGTAACTTCAGTATCGATATCGTCGGTTGCAGCATACGGATTATACATAAAATCAGAACCGCTTTGGCTGCTGTCGATCTTGATCTGTGATGTCGATGAATATTGACTGATATTTTTACCACTTTTGTAATGTCCAAAGAAGAACGAAAACACCAGCATTGTGATCATGGAAAACACAATAATAGGGCGGCGTTTTTTTATAATTCGCCAGTAATCTCTCAGATCAATATCATACTGGGCCATAGTTGTTTCCTGCTTTCAGCGTAATAACAGCATCACTTCCGTAATGCAGTCACAACAGTATAGGTTGTTACCACAGTGTATAAGATACTCATAATCGCATTTATCTGGGCCATGAGAATCGAACCCTTTTTGCCCGGCACATGAACAACATCTCCATCCATCAGCGCATAATTCATCACCGCATTGCCATCTTCAAGATACTCTTCAAGGTTGATCTCTAAAACCTGCACTTGACCGCCAGCCGAAACCCTTACAATGCTGATATTGCTGATATCGCCACTAGGACTCCAGGATCCGGATTTCACAAGAGCGTCAATCAGTTTTCCACCCGATTTCATACCATATGTCCCCGGAGTACGAACATCACCGAGCACTGTTACGCTGAAATCGTTAATGCCGGGCACGAAAACAATATCACCGGGTTTCAGGAAGAAATTATCATCACCAGTCGGATTTTTATTCACCTTATCAAAATCGAAATACTTAATTTCACCATCGAGAGAAATCACTCGTATTGAGTCAGCTCGGGCATCCGGCAAAGGACCACCTGCTTTTGCTATAAGCTGTAAAACACGCATGGGATTCATGATATCGACATCCATGCTAACTATTCTGCCATAGGTGGAGACTGTCTGAGAGTAGGAACTCAGAACCGTAATAACTATTCGCGGCTCTTTGATAGATGTCCGTGACAGACGTTCGAGAACCTCCTCAGCTTCAAGTATCCGGAGACCTCCGATTTTGACATCCTGCTCAAGAAAAGGAAGATACACAGTACCATCACTTTTCACAAATTCCTCGAAACTTTCAATCTGACGGTCTCCGGCATAGATAACCAACATAAGCCGGTCAAGGGGATTCACTACATAGGTACCCATCATTTCCCGACCCTCGGCAAATTCCTCCATCGTCAGCGTCATATTGGCGGATGGCGTGGTGATCTGAGCAATGACTGGAAAGCCCGCACACATCATAACGGCACAGAAGACAGCACTTGACAGCAGTGTAATCATGCTTTCATTTTTTATCACATTTTCTCCAGGAATTTTGTAATCTTTATCTGCTCGATGATCTCTTTTAAGTGACCGAATTCTATCGGTTTTCCGATATAGTCAAACGCCCCGATTTGAAGCGATTTCAAAGCCATCCGTGTTGTCGCGAATCCCGACATCATGACAACCTCGACTCCCGAATAATTATCCTTAATAGTTCTTAGGCACTGTATGCCGTCTATGTCCGGCATACGGATATCAAGCAGTACGATCTGTGGCATGCACTCCTCAATATTCTGCATGGCCTCCGCCCCCGATTCCGCAACACATACAGTATAACCTTCATTCTCCAGAAATGTCTGTAGAATATCAAGTATATTTTTCTCATCATCGACAACAAGCACCCTCATCTCGTCATCGTGTACACCATGTCTCTCTTCCATATATTGCCCCGTCGTTGCATAACATCAACAGCACAGACCATTAAGAATTTCCGTGCCGCCCCCCTGTTCATTGCGAAAAGACTTTTGTTACATTTATTGCCGAACACAGGCAAGCATTTTCCCAAATGCTGTCAGCTGTGCTATTGATCCCTCATTGGTAATAACAATTTTAGCTTTCGCCGCTTTCTCACCTTCCGGTATTTGTGCCGCGAACATATCCGCGATCTCTTCTTCCGAACGGCCATCCCGCATAAGCAATCGTTCCGTTCTCAGAGTTTCCCCGGAGCGGACACATACAACAATATCGAACACATCCTCAATTCCCCATTCAAATATCAGCGCACAGTCGATAACAGTATTCGCGATTGTTTTCTTTGCCTCATAAACATCACGTTTCAGACGCTCAATCAATGCCGGATGAACAATGGCATTCAGGCGGGCCGTACTGGCTTTATCCGCAAACGCCCGTCCCGCAAGCATACGTCGATCAAGCTGCCCCTCAGCGCCAAGGATATCTGATCCAAACGCATCGGCAAGGGCGGCAAGAATAATCCCGTCACTTTCGACCACCTCGCGCCCGACACGGTCAGCGTCTATCAGTGTCCAGCCCTCGTCACGCATGACAGCTGCGAGTGTTGACTTTCCTGATCCTGGACAGCCAGTGACACCCACGATCATGATGCCTCCGTGATGGTTTCAGTGTTATTGCCATTACTGGCATCAACCATAACCTGCGGCCTTGTTTTCCATCGGCGATGCATCCAGAAATACTGGCTGGGATACTCGCGGATAACAGATTCCATCACCGTAGTGAAACGCTGTGTGATTGATTCAACCGTATCGCCGTCAAGCACTTCGACCGGCCGGTAAATGCTTTTATACTCCCCGGGCTTCAACCTGATAGTCATACTGATAACAATCGGTGAGCCATACTTAAGCGCAAGCTGTGCCGCACCCCCGGGAGTCGAGGCTTTCTCGCCGAAAAAATCAACAAAAACACCATTTTTACCAGCATCCTGATCGGAAATCAGCCCAATGCCCTCACCCGCTCGTAAGGCCTTAACCAGATGCTTCAGAGAGGCTCCAGGCTGAACAACTTTTATACCGAAACTATTTCGCTGGCGGGTGATATACTCGTCCGCATAAGGATTCGACTGCTCTTTTGCAACAGCGGTCATGGCAATGCCTGACAGGGCAATCGCCGCGCCGCTGAGCTCCCAGCTTCCAAAATGACCCGATACAAATATGATTCCCTGCCCATCCCCTGCGTTGTAATCAAGCGTCTTAATCTCAGAGACATCGACAATTGTGAGCAAATCATGTCTCAAACGCGGTACGAGCAACATCTCGATAAAAGTCATCCCGATATTTTTATATGACTCGCGTGCCAGGGCCTTGAGCTCCTTTTCGCTCATCTCTTTCCCAAAGGCACGGCGAAGATTTTCCATTGTAACATCAAGCCTGATACCAAAAAGGTCACAGGCAAGCATTCCGAAAAAACCAGCAATACTATACACTATGCCGAACGGCAGAATCCTGAGTACAAAAGCAAAACTTAAGAGTGCAACATATTCTATAAGGTGGACAAGGCGTTTCGACAAACTTTGTTTTTTCGGCATAATTCCTGCAATGCTAACGAGATAAGTGAAACAAATAACTCTC
>Ga0307988_1001054_pt1 | contig 16706 bp, 14 predicted proteins | sample EllFjometagen183_FD_203166 | JGI IMG/M metagenome (GOLD analysis project Ga0307988, IMG submission 203166) | Marine microbial communities from Ellis Fjord, Antarctic Ocean - #183 | ecosystem: Environmental > Aquatic > Marine > Unclassified | place: Southern Ocean | collected 2014-10-08 | reverse complement strand
GGACATACAGGAATACAGCCAGGAAAGAATACATGAACATAGCAAGAAAAAGAAGGGTGAGTGCGAAGGAACTGCGGAAAGGGCTCAAAAAACAGCTTGGATTCAGCAATAAGTTTTAGGGATGTTAATTTCTCCTATGAACAGCCAATACAAGTACTGGATGAACTTACATTTGACGTTCCAACAGGTAAAACTGTTGCCTTTGTCGGTGACAGCGGAGGGGGTAAAAGTACTGCGGTTAAATTAATTTTGGGTCTTCACTGTCCTGATTCAGGTAAAGTTACTATTCAAAACCGTTCTATGGGTGATTACAAACTAGATGAGTTAAGAGAATTGCTGGCATATGTACCGCAGAATGCATACATTTTCAACGGAGCAATATATGAGAATATTTATAATGAGTAAGAAAGATGGCTACCAGACACTTGTAGGTGAAAGAGGAATCAAGCTTTCAGGCGGGGAGAGGCAGAGGATTGCCATTGCACGGGCTATTGTTAAAAATGCACCACTGCTTATATTTGATGAAGCCACTTCGAGTCTTGATAAAGAATCAGAACGGTTGGTACAGAGTGCATTGGACAACCTACTGGAAGACAGAAGCAGTATTGTTGTTGCCCATCGTTTATCGACTATAAAAAAAGCTGACTGTATCTATTTTATTAAGAGTGGAAGTGTGGCTGAGCACGGCTCCCATGATGAATTGATTTCAAAGGGCGGCCTGTATCATGAGCTGTATTATAAAACATTTATAAACGACTAAAGTTTCTTATTTATTGAATTGTTAACTATATGGAGTTTTGAAGAAAGACTGTTTTCGTTCTATAAACGGTTTGGGTTCAATAGTATGTTATGTGGACAGATGCAGGTATCTGAAGTTTAGTAAATAATATTGTCACCGTCTTACTTATAAACAATGTTCATATCAGTTATAATATGACTGCGATAACTATTCAGGTCATAAGGGGGAAGTTAATTGAAGTACGCACTTGCACTTGCCGGGGGTGGTACAAAAGGATCATATCAGATTGGTGTCTGGAAAGCTCTTCGGGAGCTGGACATTGAAATAACTACGGTTGCAGGTACATCAATCGGTGCGATTAATGGTGCTGCATTTGCGGTTAATGAGTATGAAAAAACAAAGAAACTATGGGAGCATCTTGATTACTCATATCTTGTAGATTATAAGCCAATAGAGAAAGATTTGGATTTTCAGCAGAAGTATCAGAGTATTAAGGAACAGCTTATTGATTTTACGAAAAAAAGAGGACTGGACATTACTCCACTACGTAAGATTCTTACAAATTTGATTGATGAGGAAAAAATCAGAAAAAGCAATATAGAACTAATTGTTTCAACGGTTTCTCTTTCTGAATTCAAACCTATATTTAAAAGTGTTAAAGAAATGCCAGAAGGACAGGTTGTTGACTATCTGTTGGCCAGTGCAGCATTGCCGGTTTTTCAACGGATAGAAATTGATGGGAAAGCTTATCTTGACGGAGGGGTATATGATAACCTACCGATTAACACGCTGATTGAACGTGGGCATAAAAATGTTATAGCGGTGGATCTTGTCGGAGGTCTGGGAATTAAGAAAAAAGTAAAAGACCACAGTGCTAATATAATATATATAAAAAATAGTTCAATGCTGGGTGGGTTGCTTGAGTTTAATGTAAAGCAATCTCGTAAAAATCTCCGGTTGGGTTATCTTGATGCAATGAAAGCTTTTGGTAAGAATTATGGTAAAACTTATTTTATAAAAGATTCAATCCAACCAAAATACACATATCCACTAACTCATGATGAAATGGAATATATATTTAATCAAATATCTAATGGTAAGCCTGATAGTGAGCGCGCTAAAATTTTATTAAAACGCCTTTTTAAGAATCTCAGAAAGTACACTAAAAGACACCTTAGTCCTGCTAATGCTGTTATTGCAGCCGCAGAAATTACAGCAGAAACATTTGAAATAGACAGGGTCAGAGAGTATTCAAGTGAGGCTATTGTAAAGAAAATAATGAAGACACATCGCTCGGTCATGAGTGGATTTATATCTGAAAACCATAGAATTGACCGATTGAAGAAGCAGCTTATGAAATATTTAGCACCCGGGGATGAATTTCCAAGCACAATGTTACTTCTTACAATGCCAAAAATATTTATAACAAATGCTTTTATTTATTTAATGAAGCAAAGAATGGGGCATGAATAGTCTCCTCATAATAGGTTGTGCGTGATATCATAGTAATATAGAGAAAAATGCGGAGGTAAAACCGTGGAAATATTAAGACAAAAAAAGGGTTTTATATGTGACATGGACGGGGTGCTGTACCATGGTAATAACGTTCTGCCCGGCGCAAAGAAGTTTGTTGACTGGTTGAGAAACGAGAATAAAGAGTTTTTGTTTTTAACTAATAGCAGTGAACGTTCTCCAATAGAATTGTCTCAGAAACTTGCACGACTGGGGATTGAAGTAGAAGCTAAACATTTTTATACCAGTGCATTGGCGACAGCTAGTTTTGTGGCGTGGCAAAGTCCTGGTTGCAGTGCGTATGTAATTGGTGAAGCCGGGTTAATAAATGCGATTTATGATGCGGGGCTATCTATGAATGACGTCAGTCCTGAATATGTTATAGTGGGCGAAACAAGAAGCTATAGTTATGAAAAAATTGAGAAAGCTGTACAGTTAGTTCAAAAAGGAGCGAAGCTGATCGGCACTAATCCGGATAAAACCGGACCTACCGAAAAAGGTATTATGCCTGCAACAGGTGCCTTAATAGCTCCTATAGAAATAGCTTCCGGAAGAGAGGCATATTTCATTGGAAAACCAAATCCGCTTATGATGCGGTCTGCTATGAAAAGACTTGGTACAGATGTTAAAGATACTGTTATTATCGGTGACAGGATGGATACCGATATTGTAGCAGGAACAGAATCGGAAATTGATACTGTTTTAGTTCTTACCGGTGTTACATTGAAAGAGCGCATAAATGACTTTTCGTATCGTCCGCGTTATGTTCTTAACAATGTAGGTGAAATACTGGATTGACACAAAACTAATATAAATAAAAATGGTGGATTAGCCCTCGGCTCATCCACCATTTTTTTATAATCAGAAATTATGGTTGGGACAATTTCTGAGTTTGCGTGCCATTCGGTTAAATTAGCTTTAATATGTTTTCATCAACATCCTTTTCGGTTTTCGGAATGGGTACATTTGCGAAAAGCTGCCAGTTCTCAATATGTTCAATAGTCTCATCGGGTTCCAGTATCACCAATGGTGAAAGTGTTTCCATTTCCAGCATAAAATCTATTGTATAAGTTTCATAACTTGAGCCGGAATAATCAGGATAAAGAGCACCGTCTATGGGTGTGAATTTTTTTACAAATAGATTACCATGATTTGCATATGCGGCCCACCCATCAGTATTAGAAATTCCAAATTTAAAAGCTTTAGTTGCAGTTGGATCCTGTCTTAGTAAAATATACTTTTCGCCCCATGTTACACGAGGGTCATTAAGTTTTGTATAAGGCCATAATGAAAGCATTCTATTTGGGAGTAAGTCAGTATCTTCTTGATATTGAGGGACTATTTCAACTCCGCCCGGTGCCATTACAGTTAAAGCCCATACTGCAAGTTCAACCGCCCACATTCCCTTATTTGTAAGATAATGCTTTAATTCAACAGAGGATGAATCCGGATCAAGGGTAATAATATAATCCTTTTTAATGCCTGTAGTGGTCTCCAAAGGCTGTGAAACTTTTATGCCGTTATCAATTATTTCTATATCAATAGGAAAGTTGTCGGGGAAGTATGATCTTGGTTTTCCCTCAGGAGCGTGCCACAATCTGTGTCCGCCATATATTAGCCATTCGTCGCCACCGGTATTGCCAAGTTGTTCCTCTACATTGCACATCTCATTTGGTCCGCCTTTGAATCCATATCTGATAACTCGAAGACCAACATCTCCGGTAATAATCAAATCCACAGTTCCATTACTAATCTCGTAGCAATTATCCCACCCACCATACGTGGCCTTCTTAACTTCTGTCATAATACCCTCCAATTAAATTATGAAAAAATTATATCATATGAATGGAAAAATAGCGGAGGGATGTTTTTCCATATTGGTCCAAAAGCGGAGGGATGATGGGTCAAAAGCTAAGTAAACCAGACATATGTAAGTGTTATATGAATGTCTGATGGTGAAGAAAACGAAAAGGGCAGTTTAATAGAGGAAATTTAATTTCAGATAAGGCTTATAAAACTTTTAGTGAGCAACGTGTATGGTTAATACACAAGCGAAATATAAGTTGAAATAAACGGAATATGAAATTAAATTAACCTATTAAAAAAGAATGCGGGTAGTCAGCCCGCATTAAAAAGGAGATATATGAAAATTAGGGTTACATTCGTTTTGAACTTTCGTATGATAGCGGGGAACGTTCGCAGTCTTCTTCAGTAAGGGTTATCTGATAAGCCAGGTGGCTGCCTTTCATTTTTTCGGCGGCATAGCACAGACCATTAGTCCGGGTATCGAGGAAGGGATGATCAATCTGGAAGGGATCTCCAGCAAGTACTATTTTAGTACCGGCCCCGGCTCTTGTAATAATTCCTTTTACCTGCTTTGGAGTGAGGTTCTGTGCTTCGTCAATTATTACCCATTGATTTACGATTGAACGGCCTCTTATAAATGCTATAGCCTCTGTATTGATTATATTCCGGTCAAACAACTCCTGTATTTTATCTCGAAGTTCCAGTTCGTGATTAAATTTATCTTTGTTATCCGCATCCATCAGAATTTCTAGATTATCTATTACAGGACGCATATATGGGGCAATTTTTTCCTCTTCTGTGCCTGGAAGAAAACCAATATCCTCATCCATTTTAACATTTGGTCTGCACACGAGTATTTTACGATAAATTCTTTCGTCTAGTACTCTGTGTAAGCCTACTGCCAGTGAATAAAAAGTTTTTGCGGTTCCTGCAGGACCTTTTAAAATAACTAAAGGTGCAGAATTTGAGTCCATCATCAATGCTTCTTGAATAAACTTCTGATTTGCATTTCTGGGTTTTACGCCAAAAGGATGTTCCTTATCATATCTCAGTTTTACTATTTTTTTGCCGGTGAATCGCCCAAGAGCAGTATGACTGGGGTTAACCAATGAATGTATGATGAGAAACTGGTTGGCAACCAAGTGGTCTTTTGCCATAATTCCGAGCTCATAATTTAAGAAAAGACCTTCAGAACTTATTTCGCCAAGAGTGTAAAATTCATTAATTATCTCTTCGGTGGTGTAAACAGCACTCCGTCCTGAATACTGTTCATTATAAGAGGGAACTTGCTCTGCGAAAAAGTCCTGGGCAGTTACCCCGATAATTTCAGCTTTGATTCTTTCGAAGATATCCTTTGAAACAAGAATGATATTAAGGCCTTCATCCTTTAATCCAAGGCATACCTTCAGAACTCTATTATCATTTTTTTTGGGGTCCCAGCATTCAGGTAGCTTAACATTCTCGCAATTTAATTCAATTCTAAGAAATCCACCGCTATCAAGCTCAATTCCCTCGCTGATATTGCCCGTGATACGTAATTTATCAAGGATACGTGAAGTCTCCCTGGCGTTTGCGCCGAGTTCGCTGGGATCTTTTTTGAATTTATCGAGTTCTTCGAGTACTACCGCGGGAATTACGACATCATTGTCTTCAAAATGGAAAAGGGCATAAGGTGATTGCAATAATACGTTTGTGTCGATCACGAATGTTTTTTTCATTGGTATACCTCCGCCGTTAATAAAAAAAGCACTTCCGAAAAAAGTCCTCGGAAATACTTCAATTCAAATATATCACGGATTGTCCATAGTATATTTTGTGGTTATCATTAGTTTTAAGTGTTTCAATATATCACCTGTCACTTATATTATAATACAAAGCAACTTGTTTTTCTACTACATTGTGTGCCGAATAAAATCCATTTATACTATATATAGTAAATTGACACCGGGTTTTTGACACCAATTTAAAATAAAATTGCTTGTAAGCTTTATTTAAGCGTATTTTTTTGTCAAATGTGAAATTAGCTATTCCCCGTTGCCTTACGTTGTGGTATAATGTACACATGGAGGTGCACTATGAGACTTGGTTATTCGCGTTCAAAAAATTCTATTTCATACTACATTCAAAAGACTGCTTATGTTAATGGAAAAGATAAAAGCATTATTATCAAAAAATTTGGTTCCGAAAAAGACATCTGTGAAACCTATGGGGTTTTAAATGCAAAAGCTTGGGCACAAGAACAAGTGAAGCTCATGAATCTAAAAGAAAAGGAAGAAATTGGAACTATCCTTATGGAATTATCGCCAACAAAAGATCTTCCTGAAAACCAGCAGCGATGTTTCAACGGAGGTTATCTATTCCTTCAGGATATTTATTACGAACTTGGCCTTGATAAAATCTGTCGTGCCATTGAAAAGAAACATAACTTCGAGTACAACCTTAATGCTATACTTTCCAGACTCATATATTCTAGAATCATATATCCATCATCAAAACTTAGCACCTACAAACAATCTCATAAATTTATTGAACAGCCTAATTTCAAGCTACATCATATTTATCGAGCTCTTTCAGTTATGGCTAAGGAGTCTGATTATATTCAGAGTACTCTTTTTAAAAACAGCTTAAAACTTTCAAAACGAAAAACAGGCATTATATATTATGACTGCACCAATTTTTACTTTGAAATAGAGCAAGCAGAGGATGATAAGCAGTTTGGTATCAGCAAAGAAAACCGACCTCTTCCAATTGTTGAAATGGGACTTTTCATGGATGCAGACGGCATACCTCTTGCTTTTGGAATTAATCCTGGAAATGAGAACGAACAGATTTCCATGGTTCCGCTAGAAAAAAAATTATTGTCAGATTTTGGAATGTCTAAGTTTATCGTCTGCACAGATGCCGGTCTATCCTCTGCTAGCAACAGAAAGTTTAACGACTATTGCAAGGAAGATTCGAGCCGTTCATTCGTTACAACTCAATCTATAAAGAAACTTAAAAAGCATCTAAAGGACTGGTCTCTCAGTTCTGATGGGTGGTCTTTATCAGGAGGTAGCTCACAAAAAACATATAATATTTCGAACTTAGATGAGGCTACTGATAAAGATAAAATCTACTATAAAAGCAGATGGATCAAAGAAAATGGACTAGAACAACAACTTATAGTTTCTTATTCAATTAAGTATAAAAATTATCTTCAACGTATTAGAAATGGACAAATCGAACGTGCTATGAAAGCCGTTGAGAAAGGTGCCTCGAGCATAGAACGCAAACGTAAGACAGATTCCAAGCGATTTATCAAATCCAATCATGTTACTGTTGATGGTGAAGTCGCAGATAAAAGCATTTATTATATTGATCAAGAATTAATAAAAAAAGAAGAAATCTTTGATGGCTTTTACGCCGTATGCACCAACCTTGAAGACAACGCCGAGACGATTGTAACCATTAACAAACGTAGATGGGAAATAGAAGAATGTTTCCGGATAATGAAGAGTGAATTTGAAGCTCGCCCTGTTTTTCTACACAGAAAAGAGCGCATCCAAGCTCACTTCATTACTTGTTTTATTGCATTAATTGTGTATCGGTATCTTGAAAAAAAACTCGACGATAAATTCACTTGCGACCAGATTATAACTGGTTTGAAAGAAATGAACTTTTTGAAATTCGAAGGAAAAGGATATGTACCAACATACACAAGAACCGCATTGACCAATACGCTTCACCAAAATTTTGGATTTAATACTGCAAAAGAAGTTGTGCCAACCATGAAAATGAGAAATATTTGTGCTCAGACAAAAAAATAGAAATACAACGGGTGTTACTATATTTTTAGAAAACCCCGTAAGCCCTTTAAAAACTGGACTTACGGGGTTAATTTATTATTTTAGTGTCAAAGACAGGATAATATTCTCGATAAGTATATATGTCAATAAACACAATCCTTTTTTAGATATTTAGTGTAATATATATTATATTAGACAAGGAGGGCTCAAATGAGAGAAAATCTAAGTATTGAAATTGCGTCATCAAAAAAGCATATAAAAATAATTGAGTCTTTAGCAAAGGAAATTTGGTCACAGCATTATCTGCCTATAATAGGGCAGGAACAGGTTGACTATATGTTGAGTAAATATCAGTCAGCTGATGCAATAACCCAAAGCATCGAAGATGGATATATCTACTATATAGCTTATTATGAAAAAGAACCATGTGGGTATAGTGCTATTAAACCAGATGAAGGAATATTGTTAAGCAAATTTTATGTAAAAAAGAATATTCGGGGAAAAGGGTTGGGAAAAGCAATGCTTAGTTTTATCTATAAATATGCTGAAGATAATAGGATTAATCGTATATGGTTAACGTGTAATAAATATAATTCTCAAAGTATAAATATCTATAAAAAACTTGGGTTTTCAATAGTTGATAAAGTGGTTACTGATATTGGGAATGGATTTGTAATGGATGACTATATTATGGAAAAATATTTAGAAGAGAAATTATAGTAATACAACCAAAACTGTGCTTTATTGACATTGGAAAACTGTTAACATATGATGTATTTGAATTTAATAAAAGGCCTATAGATATTAGGTATAAGAAGGCAAAATGAATTGCGTCAGCGCAACTCATTTTGCCTTTTCTTTATTTTTAGGAAGATTCAGAGGGAGTAGAAAATGAAAACCAATGTATTAATAGATAACGGTAACCTTACACTTGATGATTTTATTGCAGTTAGCAGAAGGGACGCTATTGTAAAAATATCTGAACAAGCCGTAATAAGAATTAATAATTCAAGACAGACAGTTAATGAATTTGTTGAAAATGAAGAAATTGTATATGGGGTAACAACAGGGTTTGGTAAGTTTAGTGAGGTTTGTGTTACCAAAGAACAATCAAAATTAATACAAAAAAACCTAATTGTTTCACATGCAGTTGGAAGTGGTGACTATTTTGATAAAGAAATAATCAGAGGTATTATTTTGCTTCGAATCAATAATCTATGTATAGGTTATTCCGGGGTAAGATACTCTACTGTTAAAACAATGGTTGAAATGCTGAATAAAGGAGTACATCCGTTGATACCTGAAAAAGGTTCTCTGGGTGCCAGTGGAGATTTAGCACCTCTTGCACACATGGTTCTACCTATGATTGGACTGGGAAAAGCAGAATATAAAGGTGAAATATTAAGTGGGAAAGCTGCAATGGAAAATGCAGGAGTAGATACTATAGAACTGGTTGCCAAAGAAGGTTTGGCCCTTATAAATGGTACCCAGGTAATGACATCTGTGGGGGCTCATACCATATATGATTCAATGAAATTATTAGATGTTTCAGATTTATCTGCAGCACTGACATATGAAGCCTTGCATGGAATAATTTCTGTTTTGGATCCAAGGCTACATCAGTTAAGACCTCATAAGGGTCAGATCCACACAGCTAAAAATATTTTAAAAATACTAGAGGGAAGTAAATGTACAATGCATCAGGGAGATGGGAAGGTTCAGGATGCTTATTCGCTTAGATGTACACCTCAGGTTCATGGAGCAAGTCGTGATGCAATAGAGTTTGTTAGAGAGAAAGTTGAAATTGAGATGAACTCTGTCACAGACAATCCAATAATATTCTATGATACAAAAGAAGGTATTTCAGGCGGGAATTTCCATGGACAACCTGTAGCTCTAGCATTTGATTTTCTTGGAATTGCATTAGCAGAACTAGCAGATATTGCAGAGAGAAGGCTCGAACGAATGGTAAATCCAGCGCTTAATGGATTGCCTGCCTTCCTTGTTAATAACGGAGGATTGAATTCAGGTTTTATGATAGTACAGTATAGTGCTGCTGCTTTGGTATCTGAAAACAAGGTGCTTTCGCATCCGGCAAGTGTTGATTCTATCCCGTCATCGGGCAATCAGGAAGACCACGTATCTATGGGAACAATCGGAGCAAGAAAAGCAAGAGAGATTTATAAGAATGTTAGAAGAGTTATAGCAATGGAAATAATGTGTGCCTGTCAGGCAATTGATTTAGGGACAAAGCACCAATTGGGAGATACAACTCAAAAGGCGTATAATCTTGTTAGAGGGAAAATTAAAATGCTTACATGTGATCGCGAAATGTATGAAGACATTAACAATCTGGAGAAACTCATTATTGATGAAAAATTCAATGATGTTATTGTTTCTATAAATAGAGGTGATAGTGATGATAAGTAATTCCGAAATTTCTAAAGCGATGACTATTAAACTAGATAATTCATTACCTGGTCCATGTGTTTTTAATGAAAAAATCAGAAGGGCTCCTAAACGAGAGCTACTTCTTAATCAAAGAGAAATAAAACTAGCTCTTAAAAATGCACTAAGATATATTCCGCAGAATCTACATGAAGAAATTGCTCCTGAATTTTTAAAGGAGCTAATGACAAAGGGTAGAATATACGGTTATCGCTATAGACCCAAGGACAGGATTTATGGAAAGCCCATTGATGAATATCAGGGTAATTGTATAGAGGGAAAAGCTTTTCAGGTCATGATAGACAATAATCTAGATTTTGATATTGCCTTATATCCATATGAACTTGTAACATATGGCGAAACAGGACAGGTATGTCAAAACTGGATGCAATACAGATTAATAAAGAAATATCTTCAGAATATGACTGATGAACAAACGCTTGTTGTGGCTTCAGGACATCCTTTGGGTTTATTTAAATCAGATAAAAGAAGCCCAATGGTAATTATTACCAATGGTTTAATGGTTGGAATGTTTGATAATCCTGAAAGTTGGTCTAAAGCAGGAGCACTTGGTGTTTCTAATTACGGGCAGATGACTGCCGGAGGATGGATGTATATAGGCCCACAAGGAATTGTTCATGGTACATACAATACGCTTATTAATGCAGGAAGGATGAAACTGGGAGTAAAAAGTGATGAGAATCTGCAGGGGCGTATATTTGTTACATCAGGTTTGGGAGGTATGAGCGGAGCACAGCCTAAGGCCATAGAAATAGCAGGTGGTGTGGGTATAATTGCTGAAGTTGATATAACACGTATTACCACAAGACATAAACAGGGTTGGGTTAAAAAAGTTTCGGATAATCTAGAAGAAGTATTCGCGATTGCCAAAGAGTATTCCAATAAAAAACAAACAATATCAATTGCCTACCATGGCAACATAGTGGATTTACTGGAATATGCTGTAAAAGAAAATATAAAGATAGATCTTCTTACTGATCAGACATCTTGTCATGCCCCATATGACGGAGGGTATTGTCCGCAGGGAATAACATTTAGAGAACGAACGCAACTGTTAAATAATGATAAAAAAGCTTTTGTTAAGCTTGTTGATAAATCTTTAATAAAGCAATTTAATTTGATAAAAGCTTTATGTAATCGCGGAACATATTTTTTCGATTATGGTAATTCCTTTATGAAGGCAGTTTTTGATGCTGGTGCAATGGAAATAGCAAAAAATGGAGTTGATACTTCTGAAGGGTTTGTTTTTCCTTCTTATGTAGAGGATATTATGGGGCCGATGCTGTTTGATTATGGATACGGACCATTTCGATGGGTGTGCCTCAGTGGAAAGAAAGACGATTTAAGAAAGACTGATAAAGCAGCTATGGAAATAATTGATCCTGAGCGCAGAAGCCAGGATAGAGATAATTGGGTATGGATAAGAGATGCAGATAAGAACAATCTTGTTGTGGGAACACAGGCAAGAATTCTTTATCAAGATGCCATTGGTCGAAGGGATATTGCACTAAAATTCAATGAACTGGTAAGAAACAATGAAACCGGACCGATTATATTGGGTAGAGATCACCATGATACCGGTGGAACTGACTCTCCATTTAGAGAAACATCAAATATTAGAGATGGAAGCAATGTAACCGCAGATATGGCTGTTCAGTGCTTTGCAGGAAATGCTGCTCGAGGGATGAGTTTAGTTTCGCTCCATAACGGTGGGGGAGTAGGAATATCAAAGGCAATAAACGGAGGTTTCGGAATGGTACTTGACGGAAGTGACTGTGTAGATGAAATCCTTCGAAATGCAGTACCTTTTGATGTTATGGTTGGAGTTGCCAGAAGAAACTGGGCGCGATGCGAAAATTCAATAAAAACAACTGTTGAGTACAACAAAAACTTTGGTGAAAGCAATGCAATAACAATTCCCTATATAGCAGATGATAAATATATTGATACAGTAGTCAATAATTATGGAAGCGGTGGTAGTGATGAATAAAATTATAGAATGTGTGCCGAATTTCAGCGAAGGAAGAGATTTGAAAAAAGTTGAAAAAATAGTAGATTGTTTTAGAGGGAAAAAAGATGTCAGGCTTCTTGATTACAGCAGTGATGAAGATCATAACAGAAGCGTTGTAACAGTAATTGGTGAACCAGAAGCCCTTGGGATTGCAGTTATAGAAGCAATAGGAACAGCTGTAAAGCTTATTGATATGACAACACATAAGGGTCAGCATCCGAGAATGGGAGCAATTGATGTAGTTCCATTCATTCCCATTAAAAATACGACAATAGCCGAAGCGGATAAACTGGCCCGGGAGGTAGCAGAGGAAGCTGGTAAAAAGTTCTCATTGCCGTTTATACTTTATGAAAAATCAGCAACTGCACCTCATAGAGAGAATCTTGCATCTATAAGAAAAGGTGAATTCGAAGGGATGGTTGAAAAACTTAAATCTAATAAGTGGCACAGTGATTATGGTCCTAATAACATTCATCCAACAGCAGGAGTAACCGCAATTGGGGCAAGAATGCCATTGATTGCATATAATATAAAACTTGACACAAAGGATCTTGAAATAGCAAAGAAAATCGGGAAGTTAATCAGGCATTCAAACGGTGGATTCAGATACTGCAAAGCTATGGGGGTTGAATTAAAGGAACGAGGAATAGTAGAAGTATCTATGAATTTGACAGACTACAGCAAAACTGCATTATACAGAGTATTTGAAACGGTAAAAATGGAGTGTAAGCGGTATGGAGTAAATATTTTGGGAAGCGAGATAGTTGGTCTAGTTCCCATGAAAGCACTTATCGATAGTGCGGAATATTATCTTGGACTTGAGAATTTTAATATGGATCAAGTTCTTGAATATAGGTTATAAATGAATAGATTAATTTTAACAAACATAAATGAATTGGTAACTTGCTGTGGAGAAACCCCTAAACGCGGAGCGGCAATGAGTGATGTGGGAATAATTCACGACGGTAGTGTAGTAATAGAGGGTGATAAAATATCTGCTGTTGGTAGCAGTAAAGATATTTTTGCCCAATATGATATTAATGAATACAAAGAAATAAACTGTTCAGAAAAAGCTGTTTTACCTGGATTTGTAGATTCACATACACACTTTGTTTTCGGAGGGTACAGAAACGGAGAATTTTCTATGAGGTTGGACGGGGCTTCATACATGGACATCCAAAATGCCGGAGGTGGAATCGCAAGTACAATGGAAAGCACCAGGTATGCAACCGTAGAGGAGTTAATAGAAACAGGCTTGAAACGTGCAGATTCAATGCTATCCTTTGGAGTTACAACCGTTGAAGGAAAAAGCGGATATGGGCTTGATAAAGATACTGAAATAAAACAGTTAAAAGCAATGAAGCAAATATCAAAATTGCATCCAATAGATATTGTATCTACATTCATGGGTGCACATTCTGTCCCTAAAAATTATAAAGGCAGAGAGCGTGAGTATTTGGAATTTCTAATTACCCACGTACTGCCGATAGTAAAAAAAGAAAAGTTAGCTGAGTTTGTTGATATCTTCTGTGAGCAGGGAGTATTTAATATTGAGCAATCCAAATTATACTTGTCAAAAGCTAAAGATATGGGTTTCAAATTGAAACTACATGCTGATGAAATTATTCAAACGGGTGGAGCTGAACTTGGTGCTGAGTTAAAGGCAATTTCTGCTGATCATTTGCTTCAGGTGTCTGAAGAGGGAATAAACAGAATGGTTGAAAGCGGTGTAATTGCTACGCTTTTACCAGCAACAGCTTTTAATCTGAAAGAAAAATATGCTGATGCCAGAAAAATAATTGACAGAGGATGTGCGGTGGCTTTAGCAACAGACTTTAATCCAGGAAGCAGCTTCACTAATTCTATTCCTCTTGTAGTAGCACTTGCTGCGATTAATATGGGTATGAATACACGGGAAATAGTTGCAGCACTCACTATAAATGGAGCATGTGCCATAGATCGGCAGAATGAAATCGGTAGTATTGAAAAGGGAAAAAAAGCGGATATTATAATTCTTGATTATCCTTCAATAGATTTTCTGCCATATCATACCGGTATTAATATAGTAAAAACAGTTATAAAAAACGGGAAAGTAGTTATAGATAATTAGGAGTTTAATATGAAGAATCTGAGTATTACAGAATTTGCGGAAATAACAGCATCAAAAAGTGCAGTACCGGGTGGTGGAAGTATAGCGGCGCTATGTGGTGGGTTGAGCGCGGCACTAGTAGAGATGGTATCGAATATAACTATCGGTAATAAGAAATATGCAGATGCCAAAGAGACAATGATATCAATAAAAGAGAAAGCATTTATTTTACGAAATGATTTATTAGATGATATAGAAAAAGATAGTAATGCCTATGCCCAGGTAATGAATGCATATAAACTGCCGAAAACTAATGATGAAGAAAAAAATATTAGGTCTTTGGAAATTCAAAAGGAATTAAAAAATGCAGTTTTGGTTCCTCTGGAAATAGCGACAAAGGCCTGCAAGGTTATTGAGCTTTCAGGTGTAGCGGTAAAATTAGGCAATAAAAATGCTGTTACCGATGGAATGGTTTCAACAATGATGGCAAGGACAGCAGTGCTTGCTGCATTACTAAATGCAAAAATAAATCTTGGTTCTATAAAAGACCAGCTTTTCGTGAAAGAGATGTCTGAAAAAGTACGTAAGCTAGAAACAAATTGTATTGAAGCGGAAAAAAGAATATTGAACAGTGTAACACTTTAAATCGTAGTATAATTTAAGTGGACATTTCTAAATTAAATTTCTGTGGGGTGTTACTGTGAAAGAAACAAAAAAAATGGGAATTGGTAAACTGGCAATTACACTTGCTGTTTCCGATAATAGTGATGACAAAATTATTGATTATTATCAGAAAAAAGGCTATAAACTCATAAAAGGCCATGTTGGCGCAATGGATGCAAGCAAGATTTTTGCTGCTGTTGAAACCGCAGTTATCCGACAGAATATTATTCGGGAAAATTACCATGAAGAACATGCACTTTACCATGCAATCAGCGAAGCATTCAATGGTTACTGCAGAGGGCCTGTTGCTCTTGATAGTGTGCTAAGAACCACAGGGCTTGTTTTCTCAGTTATTAGGGGGAATCTATCAGTTGATGATGATAAAAACGGAGAATGGATTGTAGTGGTTTTATATGGGCTTATAGGCTCCCCACGACGTGGGTTTGAGCATGAAGCCATAGGCATGGGGGTTCAATCTATATAGTCAGAAAAATATCCCAGGATAAATCGGTAAATTTGTAAAGTTTTATTTGAGATTTAATAAATGTAATCCTTTTTAAATAAACACTTTATTCTGTTATGAATGAGAATAATAATATAAAATAGACAGAGTAAAGTTTTAGAAAAGATAAATTAGCTTCAGAAGAATGTTGAGGAAGGATTAATGGGTTAACTTTTAATGAGTAGAAAGAAATTAATATTCAGCTATATTTATATTATATTAACCGTTATTTTAATAGGATATTTGCTTTCTGGAAGTATTGAAATTGATAGTCTTAAACAGCTATTTTCTGAAATGAACTATATTTGGCTTGTTGGAGCTTTTCTCTGCATAGTAATACATTGGATTATGGATTCAGTGATTGTATACCAAATAGTACCGTATATTGCTCAGAACAGAAAAAGTTTTCTTTCATGTGTAAAATATGGAATAGTAGGACTTTACTATGCAGCCTTGACTCCCTTTGCGTCGGGCGGCCAGCCAATGCAGATATTTTATATGAAAAGAGATGGTATACCTGTCGGTAAAGCTACTGCAATTGTAAGTGTAAAGCTCTTTGTTTGGTGGTCTTCGATGTGTTTTTCTTTTATTGTTTATATGATTCTAAGAGGAGCATTTTTCTATTCTAATTACAAGGCGATTTTCTGGATTGCTGTATTGGGTTTTTTAGTAAATTTATTTGGAGTTATTTTTATATTAATCGTATTAACAAATGAATCAGGAGCTAAAAAAATTGTAGTATGGATACTTGCAATACTCAGTAAAATCAGAATTATTAAACATCCTGAAAAAGCTTACACAAAAGTTGAAAAATCTATAATGGACTTTGCTCAGGCATCATCTTATGTACGAAAACACAAGATAAAAGTGTTTATTTCTTTTGTATTATCATGTATAAAAGTATCCTTTATGTTTGCAGTTCCATTCATAGTTTTTAAAGCCTTTAATCTGGATGGTTATAACTTTGTGGATCTGTCATCATTAAATACGTTTATGTTTCTTACAGTATCATTTATGCCAACTCCGGGAACTTCATTTGCAGCTGAAGGTGGTTTCAGGCTGGTATATTATCCGTTATTTGGAAACCTAACTGCCATGGCTATAGCAGTCTGGAGAATCATAACATATTA
>Ga0307988_1001053_pt1 | contig 16706 bp, 14 predicted proteins | sample EllFjometagen183_FD_203166 | JGI IMG/M metagenome (GOLD analysis project Ga0307988, IMG submission 203166) | Marine microbial communities from Ellis Fjord, Antarctic Ocean - #183 | ecosystem: Environmental > Aquatic > Marine > Unclassified | place: Southern Ocean | collected 2014-10-08 | reverse complement strand
CAAAACAGGGCATAAAAATGATTCAAAGGCAAAATATGATTTCGAGAAGATTGTTGCAGGGGAGAAAGTAGAGAGCAATCTCATAGCCCGAATGCCTATCAACTTTTATCCATTTTCACATATCAAAGATAATTCCATCATCGGATATGTTCTTGATCTACAGAGTGAGTAGTTCCGATCTATGGTGATTGTATCTTTTCTTGTTAAGAGGGTGTCGTCTTTTAGTTAATTCTTCAAATCCAGCTTAGTGGACGTGTGCATTGATTTTTTTTCATAGTTTTCTAGGAAATGGATCGTAAGTCAGCGCTCACGCTATTTTATTTATTATTCTGAGAAGGGCCAACCCTGGAGAGTCCTTTCGTTTTTTAGCTATGTTGACTATAGTTCTGTGACCTAAGGAACCTAATAGACATAGGGTAGGTTAGCCGGCCTCTCTCTAAAGGTGAGATGCTTTACTGCTGATACTGATTAAAGACAGAACTTCACGGAGAAAATAAAATGTTGAGAAACAGTCTGATAGATCCTTTTCTTGAAAAACTGCAGCTCTCTCCGGCACTGTCTGAACTAGTAACAATTCTCTTAGTACTGATCGCCATTAGCTTTGTCGCTGTACTTGCTACTGTTCTGGTACGCCGAACCTTGCTACCAGCTCTCACCTTCTGGATCCTGAATAACAGATATCAATGGGATGACCCCCTGGCCACCAATCATCTCTTAAACAAGATATGCTGGTTTGTACCAGTGATTATTTTTTCCCTTGCCATAGACTCCTTTCTCGATCCGGCATCAGCCAGCTATATACTCACCAAACAGATCATAAGCAGCTGTTTTGTTATTATAGTCGTGCTCAGTTTATCCGCTTTATTTTCATCCATAAACGACATCCACCGCTTAATACGAAAAAATAAAGGAACAAGTCTGCGCGGATATACAGACGCTGGCAAGATCCTGAGTTATGCTTTCGGGACAATTTTTCTCGTCTCTATTTTTACCGGCAGATCACCTTGGGGTATTCTTTCTATTCTCGGTGGTCTGACTGCCGTCACCCTACTGATATTTAAGGATTCCATTCTCGGATTTGTCGCGTCAGTACTGCTCACGTCGACTGATATGGTACGCCTCGGTGACTGGATAGAGATGCCGCAATATGGGGCCGACGGTGATGTCATCGATATTTCCATACACAGCGTTCGCATCCAGAACTTTGATAAAACCATCACCACTATTCCTCCCTATGCCCTTGTTACCAACTCGTTTAAAAATTGGCGCGGCATGTCTGAGTCGGGTGGCAGGCGGATCAAACGGGCCATAGTCATAGACTTGCAATCAATCCGCTTCTGTGACGATGAAATGCTCAATAAATTTAAAAAGATGTCACTGGTCAGTTCATATGTGCAAGAAAAGGAGCAGGAGATTGAGAAGTACAACAGGCAACATGACGATGAGATGCTGCTCGTCAATGGTCGTAGACAGACAAATATTGGAATTTTCCGCGCCTATGTCATTGCTTACCTAAAGAGCAACCCGAATATCCATGACCAGATGACCTTCCTAGTTCGACAACTAACCCCCACCGAACGTGGCCTCCCCCTTGAAATCTATGTGTTCTCAAGAGATAAGGCCTGGGCTCGCTATGAAGAGGTGCAGGCCGATATCTTTGATCATCTCCTTGCCGCTATCCCGGAATTCGGTCTCCGTATATTTCAGAATCCCAGTGGGTTTGACTTTCGCAGCCTGCACAGCCAGGAATAGACAAGGCTAATCGTCTCTGCTGTCATTCGGAATATGGCTCTTTGTCAAACATTGATTTCTCCCTGAAGATATCTATTGTTGTGTTAACCTCTTAGAGGAGTAAATAAAGGGGGGATTTATTTTTTACCTGAACTGGATGAATGGCATTAATTTACTTTTATGAAAATACGTAAACTCACTACCGAAGAATACCCAAAGGCCTTGGCTCTGCTGCGGAAAGCTTTTCCCGGCAGCAATTATGAAACCAGATTGTTTGAGAATCTTCATAAAAACAGAAAAAATCTGCATGAATGGATATGTGTTCATCGCAATAAGGCCATAGCGTACATCGCCTATTCCAATGCTTTTGATGGAGAAAAAGTGTGCGGTCTGCACCTGGCACCACTGGCGGTGACACCACAAATGCAAAATCAGGGGATAGGGTCTGAATTGCTTCGCTTTTCCCTACGACAGGCTGTAATTAAGGATAAGACACTCTTTGTCCTGGGGGGGACCAACTTTTATACAAAATTAGGATTTGAGCATTGCGACGTGCCGATCTGCCCATTCGACAAAAAAAATACACACTTTCTATCTATTCGCAATAACCCGACAGGTATGTTTACTGTAGGATATGAGCAAGAATTTATGATTGGTATGTAACCCTGGTTAGAGATTAGAGGATGGGAAAGCGGTTTTTCTTGATTAGGGCCTGTGACTCCGAGTCGTAGATAAATTGTGTCTTTTTAGTTCTCGGACAACAGTGGAATGATCTATTTTTAGTTTTTTATCAATTTCTCGTGTCGTCGGATTGCCCTTTAGAGCCAGTAGTAAAATTTCCTTCTTTTTTCCAGAAAATGGTAGTATTTAAAACTACACTGGTACTCACGCTCGACGCCAGATAACCTCTGGTATTATCACCATTTATCAAGCTTTCCTTATTGACTTTGCCAATTAAGGGCAACGATAGATAAGCTGAAGAACCCACTAAAGTGTGTTCATTTATCCCAAATTTTTTTTTAGCATTATTGTTGACCTTTAATATTGTTCTATTACTGTCTGTTACAACTACGCCATTAGCACTTTGGGTTTCCTAATGGACGTATTACTTACAACCGGAACAGGGTATAGTTATTCGTTTGGGAACTGTATCAAGCTTTAAGGCAGTAAGTCCCAGGCCCCACACGCAACCAGTATCAAGGGCGAAGATACCATCCGCTGCGTAATAAGAAAGTGTTGACCAGTGTCCACAGATAATTTTCATATTGAGACTGGCGCGTTTTGGAATACTGAACCAGGGAAGATAAGGGGAGGGCTGGCTGCCAGGCGGGCCCGTCTCTTTAATCTTAATACGACCATTTCCATCACAGAACCGCATTCGGGTAAGACAATTTACAATGACCCGAAGACGTTCATGGCCAGAAAGAGAATCTGACCATACTGAAGGTTCGTTGCCATACATCTCTTTAAAAAAATCACTGTAACGAGTTCCTCTTAGTACAGTCTCCACTTCCATGGCACACGATAACGCCATATCCAGGTTCCATTGGGGGGGAAGGCCGGCATGAATGAGGGTATAACCGAGAGTCGGGTCGTGGTGAAGTATTGGTCTATGCCTGAGCCAGGTCAGAAGTTCGTCTGCATCTTCAGCATCCAGTATATCCTGGAAGGTATCTTTTTTTTGCGGTTTTCTGTTACCCGATGCCATGGCCAGGAGATGGAGGTCATGGTTGCCTAGAACGACAACAGCTTTTTCACCCAGGTTTTTAATGAACCTTACCGTTTCAAGGCTTTTAGGGCCTCTGTTTACCAGATCTCCTGCAAACCAGAGTTGGTCATACTGTTCGTTAAAATGAATGTGATCCAGAAGGACCATAAGGTCATCAAAACATCCCTGAACATCACCTATAGCGTATATACTCATCTAAAATTGACCACAGAAAAAAAATTCACTGGCCGGGAATTATGCCCAGCAAGTGAAATGAAAAAACATCAAATCAATCAAATGCCATGCTGGTCTTCCATTCCTTCCATACCTTGCCGACCAGATCAATGCCGGGTTTCAGGGTCTTTTTGCCCGGACGCCATCCTGAAGGTGTAGCTTCGCCACCTTTAGTTTCTCTGACCAGCTGAAAAGCCTGCACCTGTCGAAAGGTTTCGTTAATATTTCGTCCTACCGGCGGGGTGAGGATCTCATATCCCTGAATTACACCGTCCGGGTCGATAATAAAACGGCCTCGGGTTTCAACACCTGCATTCTCGTCGTAGACACCATAGATTTTACCTACTTTACCGCCAGCATCCGACAGCATAGGAAAAGGTACTCCGCCCTCAACCATTTTGGCCAGTTCTTCATCGTCCCAAATCTTATGAACAAACATGGAATCGATGGACATGGAGAGCACTTCAACACCTAATTTTTGAAAATCAGAATATTTTTCAGCGACCGCTGAAATTTCAGTAGCTCAGACGAAAGTGAAATCACCCGGATAAAAACAGAGTACTACCCATTTACCGAGATAATCTGAGAGCTTAATATTGGTGAATTTACCCTGTTGATAACCAGGGGCTACAAAATCGGGGGCTTTCTGTCCTACCATGACCATGGGAATTTCCTCCTTGATTATTTCGGGTATATCATTTGATTCTGGCTGACTCTCTCCTACCGGTCCTCCTGTTGGCCTGGCACATCCAACGTCAGGTTCTTCTGCCATGTTTATCTCCTTTATGTTAATTGACTTGATACCATATCGTTCTGGACATATGTTTACAACATGCGGTGGTTTTTAGCCACAAAAAGAATTCTAGTCCTTTAGCAATTTGTTTTCCCTTGTTCGTCAGAGACCATGACATCGTAGGCCCCTAATCGTTTTCGTTCTCTTTCTGTGAACTGTCATGAGGCGGAAAAGATCCGGGAACTTCAATTTGAGATCGTTTCTTGGACCGTTTTTCCGTAAACATGTTATACCGTGAGAATTAAACTTGCAAAAAAAACTTTGATTTCCTAGAAAGTAGAAGGATTATCTCGCATTGGTTCATCTGGTGGTTTTGATGAAAATATCCCTGAAAAATGGAGGAGAAAAGTGAAACATTCGCCACCAATCATAGCAATAGCTTTCTATTTTTTCTGTCTTTTCCCTGGATTATACCAGAATTCAGCTTTATCTGAGACACTGATCCATAAAGAGGAAGGCGAGAATCCTGGAAATACCTCGGAGCGTATTACCATCCTTACTTCCTTTCCACCTGAATTCTACAAGCCATTTGTCAGCCGTTTCAAGACCCTATTTCCTTCTTTTCAAATCCAGGTGCTCAATAAAAAAACCACTGCCGCCCTTGCCGAAATCCAGAGGGGTAATAGCCGAAATTTTGACCTGTTCTGGGCTTCTTCAACCGATGCCTTTGAGGTACTAAAATTATCTGGTAATTTAAAACAGTCGCAATACAAACTCAAATATCCAACACTGGAAATTGAGGGAGTGAATCTCGATGATCATGACGGATATTTCTTCGGTTTTGCGCTTTCCAGTGTTGGGTATATGTGGAACAATCGCTTTCTGCGAGAAAATAATCTCATGGAGCCGTCAAGTTGGCAAACCCTGGCTGATTCCTCGTACTATGGATCTGTGGCAATGTCGACACCGTCCAGATCCGGCACTACACATTTGATAGTTGAAAGTATATTACAAGGCATGGGGTGGCAGGAAGGGTGGGCCTATTTGTTAAAAACTGCAGGGAATTTTGCCACAGTTACGGCGAGAAGCTTCAGTGTTCCAGAAGGTGTTGTCAACGGCAGATTTGGTATCGGACTTGTCATTGATTTTCTTGCTCAGGGACTGAAGTCAATGAATGCAGATATCGAGTTTCAATATGGAGAACCGATATTACTTGTACCCGCTGGAATTGGTCTTTTAAAAGGGGGGGGCAATACAGCTGGAGCGAAAAAATTTCTCGATTTTATTCTTTCTCCCGAAGGGCAGGAAATACTTCTGAATCCAACCATAGGCCGTTTGCCTATCCTGAAAGAGATTTATGCCAAAGATGAGATCAATACTCCTGCGTTGCTCCGTTTTATTAATCAGAAAAAAATATCACCATATGATACAGAATTATCTACGATTCGTTATCATCTGGTTAATACTCTTTTTGATCAACTGATTACCTACAGATTATTGGAGCGTCGAAAAATTTGGAAAAGTCTTATTCAACTAGAGCAGAAACATGGCATAGATGATGAATACCTGGCAAAAGTAAAAAAAGATGTGTTATTTTTTCTTACTGAAATACCTGTGTCTGAAGAACAGAGTATCGACAGTCAGGTAAACCTTCTGCTTAGTTCCAGTCCAGGTCTTGTCAGTAATAACGCAGGGAAAAGGGAGTTGCTCCAGGAGTGGGATAAATTTGTTTCCAAAAGATTAAAGCAGGCCAACAATTTTCTTACCAGCGCGTGGGAGAGCATGCCGGCAATTCATGAATAAGATTTTGAAGGGGACTCTTTAGTGAAGTTTTTTTTTGAAGGTATATGGACCAGGTTGCTCCTTGCTTTCAGTACAATTGCGGCAATTACGGTCATCGTTGGAGTAATGGCGCTGCTGATTTTTGAACATTCAGGGGAACTCTTTGAATCGATAACAGAAAGGCATATCCCGGCAGTAGTGCAGGTTGTAGATTTCGCAGAGATTGGCGGGGAGATTATTGCGGTAGCTCCGCGTCTTCTTTCTGCAGCAGATGATAAGGTCAGGACAGCGATACAAAATGATATTTTTCATTTGCTTCTTCGAATAAACCAACAGATTGAACTTCTAGATATCGCTTCAACCGGTTTCAGAACGGAGGTGGAAAATCTTGCCAGCAGGTTGGAGGGAAATCTTATAGCCCTGCAAAAATCTGTGATCAACCGCCTTAAACTGCAAAAGCAGCTAAACAGAAAAACTGAAAACCTGCGCTGGCTCTATGCAGACCTTCTCGATGAGGTTGACCCGCTGAATCAGGATTATGCATATAATCTTGATATTGAACTTGAAAGACTGATTGACGCTGTCAAAAGGCGAGATCAAATTATCTCGGCAGCCAGACTTCAAACTAATAGGCGATCCAAAGAAACAATAGAAACAATCAGATCAAACAGCGTACTCCTGGTCAGCCTTATGGCTCAGGCTTCAACGTCAAGCGGTCTGGAACAAATTAACAACCTGGCCACTCTGGCAGGAGACTCTATAGCGCTTCTGCGTCACGATATAAGTAAATTGAATAATGACGCCAGCTCACTTACTTTGAAGCAGGCTTTAGACGGTATTTTTGTTCTTGCGGAAGGAAACCAGTCTGTTTTTGCAATCAGCACGGATATCATTGAGGGTGAAATTAGAGAGCAGAAAATTCTAAGTAAAAATAGCGACTATGTAAACCGATTACGTGGTCTCATTGATGAAATTATCGCAAAAACGCAGGAAGATACAATTGATGCCGTTGAAAATTCAAGAAATACTTTGAAACATGCCAGATGGCTTCTGGTGACTATGGTCATCTCAAGCCTTCTGATTTCTGGCTCTGTATTATGGTTTTACGTAAAAGGCAGTATTGTTGCCCGCCTTGTCGCCTTAAGTAGAAGCATGCAAGCCATAGCCGGAGGCGACCTGGTCTATGAAGTGCCGAAAGCCGGGAGAGATGAAATAGGCCAAATGGCAGCAGCATTAAGGATTTTTAGAGATACGGAACAGGCCCAGCAACTACTCAGACAGCGGGTACGTGAAAAAACAGATCACTTAAGCAGGGTTAATCTAGAATTGAGACAGGAGGTCACCGAACGACGTAAAGCCCAAAATGAATTGATTCAGGCAGGAAAACTTGCTGCACTTGGTCAACTTTCTGCAGGTATTGCCCATGAAATGAATCAACCCTTGTCTGCAATACGTTATTATCTGCATAATGCACGCAAACTATTGGAAAGAGGCCAAATTGAATCTCATGAGGAAAATCTTGGCAAGGTTGGAGAACTCATAGAGCGGATGGCCAAGATGATCAACCACCTGAAAACTTTTGCCCGCTGGAGGACAGATAAACTTTCCCCAATAGATGTTGTCCCAGTTATCGAGCATGCGCTGGCACTGGTGGCAGCAAAACTTGATAACAACAGTGTACAGATTTTTAGGGAATTTTTAACAACACCCAAAATAGTCTATGGAGACTCAGTCCGTCTCGAACAAGTTTTTGTCAATATTATTAATAATGCTATTGATGCCGTGGGCGAAAAACCACTAGATGACAGAAAAATAATCATCGAGGCAAACGAATCAGAGAATGAAGTTGTAATAGATATTGTTGATAATGGATATGGTATTCCTCCCAACAATCTTGATGCAGTTTTTGACCCTTTTTTCACAACGAAGGAAGTGGGAAAGGGGCTTGGACTTGGTCTCTCCATTTCATTTAGTATCATTGAAGGATTTGGGGGATCAATTACTGCTGGAACGGAAAAAGAAGGTTTAACCAGGTTTTCCATTTTACTTCGAAAAACTAAAGGATAGCAGATGATTTCGATTGGAGAAATATATCTAGTTGATGATGAGGAAGAAATTCTACATGCTTGCAGGCAGACCTTTGAGCTGGAAGGGTATTCGATAAAAACGTTCAGCTCAGCCGATAGCGTACTGCCTCATATCAGGGAAGGCTGGATGGGAGCTGTTATAACTGATGTGAGAATGCCAGGAATGGATGGGTTAGGATTATTGGCTGAAATCAGGAAAATCTCAATCGCTATCCCTGTTGTTATCTTAACCGGTCATGGTGATGTTTCAATGGCTATTGAGGCGATGCATTCTGGTGCTTATGATTTTCTCGAAAAACCGGCTCCTCCAGAATACCTTCTTGATGTCGCCAGGCGCGCACTGGAAACGCGGAGGCTCTGCCTGGAAAACCAGTCTCTTAAACTTCGTCTGGCCTCAGATTCCGATATAGAGTCAAGAATTCTCGGAAAATCGACCGCAGTTCTTGATTTACGCCGTATTCTCGTCTCACTCGCCGTTATAGATGTGGATACATTGCTGATTGGAGAAACTGGTGTGGGCAAGGAACTTGCCGCAAATTGTCTGCATGATCTGGGCAATCGCCAATCCTGTAAATTTGTCCCGCTGAACTGCGGTGCCATCCCTTCAAATCTTGTTGAAAGCGAACTGTTTGGCCATGAGCGTGGTGCCTTCACTAGTGCCTCAAACAGACGAATCGGGAAAATTGAAGACGCTCAGGGAGGGACGCTTTTCCTTGATGAGATTGAATCGATGCCCCTCGATATCCAGGTAAAACTCCTTAGAACTCTTCAGGAGAGAGTGATTGAGCGTGTAGGCGGTAACCAGATGATCCCCGTCAATTTCAGGGTTATTGCTGCGTCCAAAATTGATTTACGTGACGCCGTCCAAAGAGGTACCTTTCGAGAGGATCTATTTTACAGACTGAATGTAGCGAGGGTTTCTATACCACCGTTACGTCAGAGAAAAGATGATATCATGCTGGTTCTTAGGTATTTTATTGAGGTAATGGCAAAGCGTTTTCAGAGGTCTGAGCCAGAAATAACAAGTGAAATCCAGCACAAACTCGAAAATTATTACTGGCCAGGAAATGTAAGAGAGCTTCGTAATGTGGCTCAGCAGCTTGTTCTCGGATTGGAAATTGACTTGGCAGAGTCCACCTCCCGTGGTACCCCGGATAGACCCGTGAATTTTGAGCCTGGCTTGGATGAACTGGTACAGAGGTATGAGAAAGGAATTATAACGGCAGCTCTTGCTCTAAATGATGGCAAGATTGAAAAAACTGCTGAAACTTTAAACATTCCCAGAAAAAGGCTTTATCTTCGTATGCAAAAATTTAATCTTAAATAATGATGGCGCTGTAAAAACTCCACCTCTCCTTTCAATGTCATTTTCTATGAGTCAATTTCGGTTAGTACGGGTCATTCTTGACCTGTACTATTCGTTACAATTCTCCAAAACAAAACCATGTATATATTAATTATCTAAAATCACAGATAGTTAACATGAAAAACTCTATATGGCATAAAGTTTGAAGTGATTTACTTGGCGTGGGGTTGAACATGCCTCGTTAATTGTCTGTCTGCATATAATGCGAGAGACAAATTGCCATAACGGCACCGAATTAACATCAATTCAGGAGAAAAATGATGCGTAGATTTCTAGCTATTGCGACGATTTTGTTTTTTGCCTTACCCGGACTTGTACAAGCTCAATATCCATCAAAAACAATCAAAATTATTGTACCATCTAAGGCCGGAGGATCAACCGATACTTCAGCCAGGCTCTTTATTAAAACTGCCAAAAAATATATGAAAGGTGCAGGTTTTGTTATTAAGAATGTACCCGGATCAGGTGGTCAGAAAGGGTTTGAAGAGATTGCCCGTGCAAAAGCAGACGGCTATACGATCGGCATGATGTTCACAACCCAGATTGTAGCTCACATCGTTTCCAAAAGGGCACGCTATACCCTCGATAGTTTTCATGTTATCGGCAATATGATGCAGGACCCACTCATTATCGCAGTTCCGACTGACAGTCCGATAAAAGACCTGAAGGGTTTTGTCGAGGCCGCCAAGGAAAAAAGTCTCACTGTTGCCGTAAATGGTATTGGTTCAGATGATTTTGTAGCAGCAAAGAAATTTGAAAACCACACTGGTACTTCTTTTAATCTCATGCCAACCAAAGGGTCCACCGAACAGAAAGCACTGATTCTCGGAGGCCATGTAGATGCATCATTTATGAACCTCACTCAGATGCAGGCGCAGCAAAAAGCTGGAACTGCACGCATCTTGGCTGTAATGGATTCTTCCCGCTCTGACATTCTGCCGGATGTTCCTACTGCTGAAGAGCAGGGGCTTCCTGTCAGCATGACTGCGACCAGAGGCTTTGTTGCCCCGGCAGGCATCAGTAAAGAAATCGCCGACAAACTGGACAAGCTCCTGCAAGACGTAATGAGTGATGATGAATTTATCGCCGACTGTAAAAAAGATGTGATGATTCTTTTACCAATGAAGGGTGACGCATATCTCGACTATCTTACTCAGCTCCAGGCGGAAACTCAAAAATTCTTTGATTCAACACCTTGGTAAAAAACAATGACGAAACGCATCATGGAATTATTGCTTCTCAGTTTATTCCTGCTTATTGCCATACTTCTCTATAGAAGTACCGCCAGCTTTCCAGAGATGGTACAGGGCTCAACGGCCACGTATATAAGATTCTTGGCAGTCAGCCTTGGGTTTTTGTGCCTTTTGGAAGTGGTGTTATGGCTCAGAAAGCAGGAGCGTGCTGAAAAAAAAGAACTGAATTTGGCAGCTTCTCCCCGGAGGTTTTGGGCACTGCTTGGCCTCATGTTTGGTTATTCAATGCTTCTTGAGCCGTTGGGGTTTTATCTCGCTTCAGCGTTTTTTCTACCTGTTACGATGTTTATTTTGGGTACAAGGAAAAAACCGCATTTAATTCTTACCTCTGCCGGTGTCTTGCTTTTTGTCTATCTTGTTTTTCAGAAATTGTTGGGTGTACCTTTACCCGAAAGTTATCTGTTTTGATAATTGCGGGGTTTAAAAGCCCCGCTAATTTTTAGGTCGACTCCATATGCAAAGCTGTCTTCTCTGTACTCTGATTTTAATTAAGGAAATGGGAAAATGATTTTTGATGCCTTACAATCACTTATTGCCCCGATACCACTGTTTGCCGTATTCCTGGGTACTGTATCGGGGGTTCTCGTAGGCGGGATGCCCGGGTTGACTGCGACCATGGCCGTAGCTCTGCTTATTCCTGTGACTTTTGCTTTGGAGCCACTGACAGGGCTTATCCTGATGGGTGGTGTTTATTGCGGTGCTATGTACGGTGGCTCTATCCCAGCTATATTATTGCGCACCCCCGGAACTCCTGCAGCTGTAGCCACGGCAATAGAAGGCTATCCAATGAGCCAGCAAGGTCATGGTGGACTTGCCCTTAAGGTATCAGTTATATCCAGCTTTGTAGGTGGAACCTTTTCGGTATTTGTCCTTCTGCTGGTAGCTCCAATTCTTGCCATATTTGCTCTTACCTTCGGTCCACCTGAATATTTTCTTCTGGCAATCCTCGGGCTGGTTGGCATCGTTTCCATGGCAGACGATGAAAGCCGGTTAGTTAAGGCGCTTATCTCGGGCCTTCTCGGTCTCATCATCGCCGTTATCGGTACAGATCCTATCTCAGGTATGTTGCGCTACACAATGAATATGACAGATCTTTACGATGGTGTTGCCTTTATGCCTGCTTTAATTGGTATGTTTTCCATATCACAAATGCTTGAATTAACTGGGGTAAAAAGTATTATCTCAGATACTTCATCTCTTAAAAAAATCAAGAGAGAACCTTTCCCGAAGGGACTGAAAAAGTTTGTCGGTCTTGGATCATTAACCGGGACTGTTGTCGGTATTCTTCCCGGTGAAGGAGCAACTATTGCTGCATTTCTCTCTTATAATTTTGCCAGACGATTGTCAAAAAAACCAGAGCTCTATGGCAAAGGTAACCCGGAAGGTATTGCAGCAGCCGAAGCCGGGAATAATGGTTGTGTGGGCGGTTCTCTAATCCCGACCTTGACACTGGGAATTCCAGGGAACAGTGTGGCTGCTGCCCTTCTTGGGGGTCTTCTGGTACATGGGCTCATTCCAGGACCGGAATTGTTTACCAAATATGGTGTCATGACCTACGCCTTTATCATGTCCCTGTTTCTTGCCAATATAGTTTTTTTACTTGTTGGGCTTTTTATGGCACCTTATTTTGCCCGTATTTCACTCACCCCCACAGGGCTGCTCATTCCTGTAGTTTGCCTCTTTTCCATCCTGGGTTCCTATGCAATGAACAACAGTGTTCTGGATATATTTATAGCACTTATATGCGGTATTTCGGCAGTGATCCTGCATAGAACAGGTTTTTCACTTGGTGCTCTGATTCTCGGCCTGATTCTTGGACCTATTGCTGAGACAGGATTTGCCCAGGCACTCATCATGGGCCATGGAAGCTATGCCATATTTTTTACCCGGCCTCAGGCAATTGCCTTGTGGATCGTTATCCTGCTTCTACTAGTACCCCCTGTTACGCAGATCATTCGACAGCACCTAAGCCAGAACAGGGAAGGTGCTGCTGGGTGATTATTATTAGATAAGGATTAATTTCATGTCTTATATGGGGATTTTTCAGAACAAAACTGGAATAGAGAAGGAAATCGATGATTTCCTTGACCTTGTCAGCGAATCAGGACTTCTTTTCATACAGGGAGTTAAGGTTTATCTGCGTGGTAATAAAGATGCCTTTGTGACGCTCCTCGAGCAAATTGTAGACACTGAACGGAGTGCAGACATACTTCGACGATCCATTGAGGAATTGCTCTACCGCCGGACTCTTATACCAGAATCTCGTGGTGATGTATTGGCAATGATAGAAAATATGGATTCACTTTTAGGGAAATTTAAAGGTGCAATGTACCGTTTGCAGATAGAACAGATTGAAATAAAGGACCTTTTCTTTGAAGATTTGGAGGACCTGGTTGAGTTTGCTGTCAAAGCAGTGGAAGCGACTACACTCTCGGTACGTGCATATTTCAAGGATGTTAACGCCGTTGCAGACCATATGCATAAAGTTTCTTTCTGGGAAACTGAAGCTGATAAAATTGCAACCCAATTGCAAACGAAGATCTTCCAGTGTGAACGCCTCAACCTCAGTGAGAAAATGCAACTTCGTGACCTGGCACTTCACATCGAAGATATTTCGAATCAAGCAGAAGACGTCGCTGACAGTCTTGCAATTTATGTTATCAAGAGATCACTTTAGGTCCTGTTTATGTTTACTTTTTTTCTTTCGAGTGGCCTATTTTTAGGCTGGTCTCTCGGGGCAAATGATGCCTCCAATGTCTTTGGAACTGCAGTTGGTTCCCGCATGGTCAGCTTTCGTACCGCTGCCATATGTTGCAGTATCTTTGTCCTGCTTGGCGCCGTTATCAGCGGAGCCGGCACCTCTCACACTCTTGGTAAACTTGGTGCAGTTGATGCGATAGCCGGTGCTTTTGTGGTAGCCCTGGCTGCAGCCCTCAGTGTGTATCTTATGACTCTTGCCAAATATCCGGTATCAACATCCCAGGCAATCGTCGGAGCTATAGTAGGATGGAATTTTTTTTCCGGTTCTGTAACTGACCATAATGCTTTAATTACGATAGTTCTCACCTGGGTGGCCTGTCCTATTCTATCAGCAATTATTGCTGTCATTTTTTATATGCTTGCCCAGGCTACACTTTCTACCTGCAAATGCCACCTTTTCAAACTTGATAGATTCACACGTTATGGCCTCCTTCTCGCAGGAATATTCGGTTCATACTCTTTAGGCGCCAATAATATTGCCAATGTAGTTGGAGTCTTCCTGCCTGTTGCACCATTTGATGAAATTGTACTGTTTGGTTTGATTCGTTTTTCCGCAGCACAGCAGCTTTTTTTCTTAGGAGGAATTGCAATAGGTATCGGCGTCTTTACCTATTCGCGACGTGTCATGGAAACCATAGGTGGTGGAATTTTTAAACTCTCTCCTGTCATGGCACTGGTTGCGGTCTGGTCACATTCAATTGTGCTCTTTCTTTTTTCCTCACAGGGATTGGAATCTTTCTTGATCAGCCATGGGCTACCTGGAATCCCTCTGGTTCCAGTTTCCAGTTCTCAGGCTATAGTTGGAGCTGTTATCGGCATGGGTCTTTTAAAAGGTGGTCGTAATATCCGCTGGCGTACTGTTGGCGGTATCAGTTGTGGCTGGATAATTACCCCGTTGATTGCCGGAATCATCAGTTTTTTTTGTCTCTTTTTCGTCCAGAATGTATTCCAGCAAACCGTTTACCGGTCTCATCCCATGGATAACCAGACACAGATCATTGGTGAGATTCACTCGGTTCCGAGCAGTAATATTAAAGTTGTTTCCATAGACAGTTTATCCAGCTATAACCGCTGAATTATGTAGAGATAGGTCGGAAAGCGGCTGAGGACTTTTAAACGGTTAAACTCAAAGAGCCGTGCTCTCGACGGCTGATTGAATGTGAGGGGAGAGAAATAGATAGTTCCCTTGGGGTTGGTTCTGGACTGCTGCTCACGTAATAAATTCATTGTTTTCGGATAATGTTCCTCGGGAAGATTGCTGTCCATTATGAAATTACAAGTTATTTCAATATTGGGATAATTGTCATTTATCTCCTGGACACGTCGAAAAGCCTCTTTGATTAACTTTTCTGTAAGGGGTTTCCCAAGTTCATCTAGAGTAGCCTGATCGGCAGATTCCATTCCAATGTTGATAAAACTTTTTATTGGCAAGTGTTGTAAGTCATTAAATAGCTGGTCTGGAGCGTTTAGCAAACTTGAAACAGAGCCGAAGAGGAAAACGTACTTCTCGGCTAAAAATGAATTATCAAAACCAAAAGCTTTTAGTGCCTCTTTTATACTGAAAAGTATCAGCAGTGGATTGCAATGAAGGGCGTCATGTTCCCCCAGAAAAAGGCTGTTTTGATTTTTCATATCTGCTCCGTACAGCTCTTTCAGGGAGACGAGTTGGGCGCTGATCTCCTTTTCTGATTTTTCACTGAACGCAATGTTGTTTTTTACCTTACAAAATCCGCATTTATAGAGACATCCCAGGGAGATGTTCAGGGGGATGATGTTATAATCTACATGTCGGCCGTCAGGGGGGAGCACGGAGATCCTGCCCCCGATAATCTCAAAAAGTGTGTCGGCTTTTTGCTGCAGACGATTTGGGTTGTTGGCAAGTATTTGTTCTAAAAAATCTCTTTCATCCGCAGTATGCATTGAGTCAGTTTTTGATATTTTCTCAAGCTGACAGTACCAGGACTCGACAAGTTTATTTACCTGGCTATGTGAGAAAGGATTTCCCCCGAGCAGGCTGTTGGACGGGTAACGAAAGTTCGGCAGGTAATATTCACCTGTCGCCTCAACGACTCCTGTGTAACCTCCTGTTGAATAGTAGACCCAGTCATTGCCTGCTGTTCGTTTCAACCACTCGTGGGGATGTGACCAGTCTTTCCCCTTTGATCTTGTGCGAATTATTTCGTTATTAAGGTTGAAGTGGAATATCGATTGTGGGGTTTCCAAGACCGAGAATATCCCGGAGTGGAGCGGGAAACTCATTTTCCTGTACTTGCGGCTGCCCTGTTTGTAGCGCGTGAATATGCATTTTTCAGGGGCGACTGGTGCACACATTTTAGTGACCTGTTGACTGCAGTGTAGGTGAAACAGTGGAGATAAAACTTTCATAGATTGTAAAAGAAACTACGGAAGTGTAACATATGAACTTTTTTACTTATCCATCCAATATTAAAGTTTTTACGAGTTTCTCAAGTATGGCATATCTGACTAAAACGAAAGCCTTTGTAATTGTGTGGGTATGGCTGATAACAGTTGTACCCGGCCTGACAGAAGAACTGGCTGTCAGCCTGTTTCAGGTAGAAGGATTAACAGACTGGGAGACAAAAAGCTTCAATGGATTCACCAGTTACGAGCTTATACCAGAAAATGGCAATGTTGTTGTTAAAGCCATTAGTAAGGATGCGGCATCTGGTTTAGTCAAGAAAATCAGCTTTGATCCCCGGAAATATCGTTTTCTGCGCTGGTCATGGAAAATTAACCATACGATATTAAATGGTGACGAAAAAACAAAGGCGGGAGATGATTACGCTGCCAGGCTTTATGTCGTATTTGCCGGCAATTATTTCTGGCAGACGAAGGCGATAAATTATATCTGGGCAAACAATCTGAAAACCGGGGACTCTATTGCAAACGCCTATACGTCCAGCGCAATCATGGTGGCTGTCGAGTCGGGAAACACCAGGTCAGGAGAGTGGCATGCAGAAGAGAGGGATATTTTCGTTGACTATCAAAATTTGTTCGGCTCCGATCCGGGGGAAGTCAGGGCTATAGCCAT
>Ga0307988_1001052_pt1 | contig 16722 bp, 12 predicted proteins | sample EllFjometagen183_FD_203166 | JGI IMG/M metagenome (GOLD analysis project Ga0307988, IMG submission 203166) | Marine microbial communities from Ellis Fjord, Antarctic Ocean - #183 | ecosystem: Environmental > Aquatic > Marine > Unclassified | place: Southern Ocean | collected 2014-10-08 | reverse complement strand
GTCAAGCTTGTTTTCTATCTGTTTTTTCCATACGGAAAGTTCTTTAATTTTTATTTTTCCCATATCGTCACCTGTACGCCACACAGTCACCCACAGGGCAGAAAGAGTTCTTTTTTTGCCAGAAGTAATATTCCATACCGCCGTAAGTTCTCCGTTTTCTGTTTCAAGAGAATCAGGTTTGGTTATTACCTTTCCCCCATATATCTGCAGAACAAATTTTGCTTTTGCTTTTTCTAATTCTGCTTTCAATACAATCTTACCATTTTCCGGCAACACAAACTGCCCTGCGTTCCAAGAACCTTTCCAGTATCTTGCCGGAGTAGTTATTTCCACTTCATTTTTATTTACGATTCCTTTTCCACTATTGGTGATTGGAGATTTCTGAGTATTCATCTTGCCAATTAAAGTATATTTGCCTTCGGCATTATCCGCATAAAGACTGCTGTGCTGCAGAGAAAAAACAGTGACAAACATTAAAATCATAATCTTTAAATTCATAAATAAACTCCTTTTTTTTATTTCCTGTTTTAAATTACACCCAACCCTTTGATTTGAACAGCTCAGCCAATGCTTCCATTTCTTCATCATTCAGGCTGTAGTAGGGCTTGCGACGCCAACGTTGAGCCAGTCCGGCCAACTCGAGAGCGGCATGAATAGCCGCATCATAACCGCCAGGTTGTGCTTTTATAATATCGAAGAATGGCATATCGTGATTGCGAATAACATCTTGCACTTGATCCCAATCTTGAGCTTGAATTGCCGCCCAGAACTTGTGTCCGATTGTGGGATGAAATCTACTAAAGGTTGAAAAATATCCATCACAACCATATGTCAACAAATCCAGAAAATTGCCTTTATGTCCGGCACTAATAACAGCCCACTTGTCGTGAACCAGCATGGCCATTTTTCGAGCGAACTCTCCTGCTAAATCATCTTTAACGGCCATAACACCGGGAACCTGATCGCGCACCATTTTTATCACATTTAACGATTGAGCCAGGGGATAATCACGAAATAGATTAGTCACCATCATTACCGGAATATGCTTCGCTACTGCGGCATAGTGATTTACAAGACTATCAGGGGTACAACTCTTACCCCAATTAGGAGGAAGTACCATCAGCATATCCGCGCCAACATCTTGGCAAAATTTGCCAAACTCGACCTCTTGCGGAGTACCCCACTGTCTATCAGCGGCTACAACCAGAGCGCGGCGAGCCGTATGTTCGACCACCACTTTGGTGACATCCGCAACTTCTTGATCGCTCAAGAGAGAGTATAAACTGTCGCCGTGGGTCAGGATCATTGCCTTGCTGCCGTTGGCGATGTAGAAATCAAGGCAGCGGCGCAAGCTGGCATAGTCGATACTGCCATCCTGATTGAATGGAACTGAAATAGAGGTAACTGGCCCAGTTAAAGCTTTTCGTATAGCATCGCGATCAATCATTAAAATCTCCTTGCCTATTATTATTTTAACATATCTGCAATCTTGCGGCAGAAAGAAATGTCTCCATCCGGAGGTACCTGATCGGCAACCCCAAGCACAAAGGGACGACCCTTCCATGTCTCAAGAACGCCTTGCACATGAGCCTCCATATCATCCCATTTGTAGGGGGCTGAAAAAAGTACACCGGGCGCTCCTCCCCAGAGAATGACTGAGTCACTGCCCGCACAGTCCTGCATCTCAGCAGCAGTTAGATCACCGGCTGGAGCCGGAGTGAGAGCTTCAATGGCATCAAAACCACTCTCAACGAGCTTTGGCAGCAGCCCTCGCGTTGTGCCATCAAGGTGAACCGCGCATTTGGTGCCTGCGCTATGTAGTTGTTTGATGCGTCGTCGGTGACGGTCACGCATGTGATCATCGTAATAGCTGGTCAGGTTGTCGCTTGAAAGGTTATCCGGAAAATGCACCAGTGGAGGAGCAAGTTCACAGACAGCGTCAAGAATCACTTGCTGTTCTGCCTCAATCATGTCGAGTGCTGTCAATATTTTGTCTTCGCAGTCAAGCATGAGATAGACCATATCCTGCACGCCGGCCCACTCGTAGCAAAGGCTTGACAGGGGTGAGCGCGGTAGGCCTAAACAAGGCAGTCCTCCATATTCTTTATAGAGAGCTTTGCGTTCGGCATAACCTTCAAGATTACAGGGTTCGAGATGACGGTGTTCCAAAATATACAAAAGGATATCCATATCTTCAGGGCTGGTGATCATGTGACTGGTTATGCCTTCACTACAGCTTTCCCGCATAAAGGATGATTCTTCAGTGATGGTTCCGACGGGAGTAATTATGCGGTATGTTGTTTTCCCATTTTTGCATTCCCGCTGTTCCTCAATAGTGTTGTCATACACTGCGCGCCCCGTCCAAAATTTATCATAAAAGTAATAGGGCATAACGCCAAGGTCTTTATGAAGTTGCAGGGAACCTTTTTCGGAATCCCAGGCAGCGTCAGCAGTACCAGCATGTTTTTGCCCATTGATCCAATAGCTTATGTCAGCTGTCCACACAACTCCGTCAGGCTTTTCACCATGCAGAATTTTCATAAAGTTTTCAAACATAGCAAATTCCTAGCGTTTTGAGCGATACTGCTCTACCGGATCGTTACTGGTCTTGATTCCGCTGGCTTGTGCAATTTCACGGCAATACTGGTTCATTCCGATAACGTCCGCGCCCATGCTGATAAAAGTGTAGCCCATATCTATAAGTTCCTGACGGTTCGCTGCTCCGCCAACCGCACCGGCATATTTGCCGTATTTATTGGCCGCTTTAGCTATTCGCTTTCTGGCATCAACGACCAGAGGGTGATCCATCTGCCCTGGAGCACCAATCGCTTGACTAAAGTCAGCCGCTCCGAAAAGTATGAGATCATAGCCTTCCAGCTCAGCAATAGCATCCAATTCTTCAAGGGGTTCCGGATCTTCAATTTGCAAGATAACAAATCTTTCTCTGTTCGCCTGTTCCAAATATTCATCGAACGGTACAGCACAATAGCCGGCATCAGCGTTTCCGCCATCGACGGCACGACGACCCACAGGGTGAAAACGAGTCATATTGACAATATCTTTGGCGTCCTCAAGACTCATAACATGCGGAACCATGATTCCCGTCGCATCCATTTCCAAAGGGCGGATATAGTTGCTGTAAGGGCCTCGGGCACATCTGCACAAGAGGTCGACATCGTAGCTTTTGGTGGCAAACACCTGACCTTCGATCACTGACCAATCGTTCGGGACATGCTCCGTATCTGTCCATACACAGTCAAAGCCATAGCGTGCAGCTATTTCTGAAACCCTGACATCAGAGAGGTTCGTCTTAAAACAGTTAACAACTTCTCCCGCTCTGAGCTGACGCAGAACCCGGCTTTTTCTCATTGAAAAATTCATTATACTTCCTTTTGTTATTTGATTTCTGACAGCAGCACTTCTCGTCCGCCTTCTTCTCTGCTTATAATACCCGCGATTACGAGCTTCATAAGTTCTTCAGTTTCTGAAAACGGAAAAGGTCTTTCTCCTTCGCGCAAGTATTGAATGAAGGCCTTTAGTTGAGTTTGAAAAGCATAGAAAGTGTCCTTGAAATTTACTTGAGCAAATTCCTTTGTGCCAATCAGAGTCATTAAGCCCATAGCGTGATAGGTCATCTCTTGGCTGGCTACTACCATAACATCTACGCCTTTTTCATGTTTCAAATGCACCACGTTACGATCAATCGTACCCGTATTGCGTGCTGAAATAAATCCAGGCCCTAGGATTGGATACATTCCTTCCAAGGCATGTATGCCGTATTTTTCCCAAGCCAAAGGTGTTGTTATATTGACAAAGCGAAGTTCTCCAAGATCATAAGTTGATGTGCGGTATGGCGCAAGTTCTTTGGCATACCTCATACAACTTGAGCTCATTATCGGGCGGCCTTCCTTTACCCATTTACTGAACACTGCCAGATCAGCGGCATTATCGACCAATGGTTTATCGACAAAGACGGGAATCCCTGCTTCGACGAACGGACGGCATCTCTCTACATGTTCGAATCCCTTATCGGTTGGCACAATAACAGCGTCAACTTTGCCAATAACGTCTTCCGCTTTGTCAACAATGTTCGGTATGAGAGAACACTTTGCGATGTCCTCCGCGTACTTGCGATCAGCCGACCAGACATGCGTTACTTTGGCATTTGGAATCTGCAATGTATCTTTCGGTTGCTTATCAAGATATTCAGCAATCATTGGATGAGAATAGGGGGAAGCTGCCATTGCATCAGGGTCGTAGCCATTGAACATAGCACTCCATGAATACGGATGTCCGTTGCCCTCTACTTTGCCCAGCATGGCTAAGCGAATTTCTTTTTTATCTACTATTGATTTCATAATTTCCTTAAAATATTTGTTAAATGTTGAATGTTAAAAGTTAAATGTCTAAATTCTACCAAGCTGTCCAGCCGCCGTCTATTCTCATTACATGCCCGGTCATGAATGCCGATTCATCAGAAGCAAGATAAACTATCGCACCTGCCATCTCGTCCTGTTTTCCGATTCTACCCAACATCGTCTTGGCAGCCAGTCTTTCCATCCACTCAGGTTCATCTTCCTGCATTGATTTCCAAGGGAACGGCCCCGGTGCTACGGCGTTCACACGAATGTTTTTGGAGGCATAATGACATGCCATATATTTGACCATTTGAATTATACCAGCCTTGCAAGTTCCGTATTCTATCGGGTTAGGATTCATAGGCTCTTTGTAGACTTTAGGATCAGGGGCAACTATTCCATACATTGATGAATACATTATAATGCTGCCGCCGTCCGTCATTGCCTGAGCGCATTCACGCGCAAACAAAAAAGCGCCTGTGATATTTATTCTATTGGCCTTGTCAAATTCTTCAGCGGTCAAATCTTCGACCTTCTTTCCTATACTGAAAAAAGTTGAATTTATAGCGACATCAAGTCGACCATATTTCTCGATAACAGTCGCCACCAGATCCCGAACAGATGCCTCATCAGAAATGTCCAAATGAAGGCTCGAAATATTTTCAGATAAATCCCCGGCTTCGACTTCCTTGAGATCAGCAATTATCACTTTTGCTCCCTGAGCCGCCATAGCTTTGCAGGTGGGCAGAGCAAGATATCCCGCGCCCCCGGCGACCAGTACTACCTTTCCTGTTAAATCAAACATCAGTATTCTCCTTTAATTATTCATTGAAATTAGTAATTCGCTCAAATAAATATGTCTTGTTCTTTTCTACACGGATATCGTGTGCTTTAGCAGCGGGATAAAGTTTACCGTTAAACAGGTCACGTAGAGCTTCTCGTTGTGGCAGTTTTAATTTTATGATCTCCGCTTTATATGTGTGAAATGCTATATATGATTTATTCATCATTAAAAGAGCATTTGATTTTGTGTATTCAAATGCTTTTGAGGATTTTATCGCCAGTCTTAACAATGGTTCTACCAAATTCCCTGAAGCCGAATAAATAGTTGTATAATTATCGTAGCGACGCATCGCTGCACTAATTTGATTATTTTTACGCCTTGCCAACGCTATGGTCTTATTACCAGCTTTAATTTCAAATGCTGGAGAATATTCCCATTTACTAGCATTAGCGCCACATGGATCATAGTTTTGTTTTTTTAGTACGCCAACTTCAGATCCTGACTTTATTCCAGCAAGTTTTGCAAATGATTGTGTTGCGCTCATTTGCCAGGTTTGTGCTTTCTTTAGCATTTGAATATTCATGCCGCTTAGCTTGCTAAGTTCTTGATTGCCAAAGCGCCCATCTTGATTAATCACTCCATCTGACCACAAAAAGACTGCAGTCTGTCCGTTTTTGAATACTTTTTCTCTAATCATTTGGCGTTGTTTTTTACTGAAGCGCCAGGTGTTACAAAAAACATAAACTCGATATGGAGGAAGTTCTTTTATTTGATCAATAAAAATCATATCAAATGGGGCACCGCCGCGTTGCCATACATGTTTAGTAAAATCAAATAAGGCAAAATAACGACTTGGTGCACTATACTTTGTGTCTCGACCAAGATAAAGTCGCATCTCAGGGTCAAATACAATTGCTACTTCTGCGACTGAACTACGATCTTTATTTAATGCTTCACTCAGAATTTTTTCCTGCAAACGATATTCCGCCAGCAATTTCGGCTGATTGTAGCTCCAAGCCATTTGCCATAGATAAGGAATCATATTGTAGGTCAACGCATTAACAAAAACTCTGCGTTGAATTTCAATTGTTGTTGGCAGATTAGGCGTCCGTCCGTAACCAGCGGTCGTTTTGGAAAGATGAGTACGAATATCATTCTGAATAAATACGGTCTTTTTGTATTGGTATAAAGCTTGCGCTGGTAATACCGGAACTCCGGCACCATATCCTAACATGCGACCGGGATATGGTTCCTGCACATCAAAATAATCGAAATTGGGATCCTTTAAAAGTGGCAACAGCCAACCAGAGTCATCTCCTAGCTTTACACCATTACCATTCCAACCAAAATTGCCGAAAAAATCTCCGGTGCGGGCACCAACCAAAGCTTTCCCATGAGTAGCTTCTTTTATGATTGCCGCAAAATTGGAGAATACTTCTCTAAACTGCCCCACAAGCAAACGACGGGTATCAAGAAACTGTTGATGCTTGGCGGGTTCCAACACAATCCCTTCAGGTACTTTCGTTTGAGTTTGTGCCGTTTTAAGCTTTGCTGATGGTTTGTGCCAGGCACGCTGTAGATTTGCATTAGTTTTGTAGCGTTTTTTTAATGATTCGCGAAAATCGCTGGCGACACGAGCATTTTTATGTGGTATGGAAAAATTACAATCCATTGTAACGCCATTAAATAACTCATATCCTATTACCGAATCCCCCCAGTCACTGCTTTGCACATGAGCAACAAGTTGTCGTAGTAAATCTCGACTCGCTTTTTTCCATTTTTCGGAAAGATAATCTGGTACCCCATAAGGTCCGGGTTTACCAAAACTAGCCATTAGTTTATCTATCTCAAAATTGGCAGACTCGGGGTTTGTCTTGTTCCACCATTTTGCTCCATCAAGCGCAAGCATCAGAATAAGTTTTGCATCTGGGCGTGCTTTTAAAACCCTTCGTGCATGACGATCAATATAACTCCAATCAAATTCATCAGTTCCAGTCCAGGAAGAAGGGTAAAGCTTCGTCCAACATTCGCCAACGGCGAAAGGTATCGCTACCATTGGGTAATCAAGGCCATTAAGTACCTCTTTGAGGTATTTATCTCTAATGTTATTATAACACATACCCGCCCACATTTGCCCAGTTATCGGTTTCCCATCCAGGAATAATGTCATTGCGCCATTATGAGGCAGTAGTTCAGCAGTATGCTTAGGAGGAGTTTTTAAAATCTGATCAGCGTCCAGTCGAGTACTAATTTTTTCTCGCCATACAGAAAGTTCATTGATTTTTACTTTAGCTGTATCGGCTCCTGTGCGTTTCATAGTCAACCACAGGGCAGAAAGAGCCCCGCTTTTACCAGAACTTATATTCCATACTGCCTTAAGTTTTCCGTCTTTTGCTTCAATAGTACTAGGAGCGGGCATTGTTTTCCCACCATAAAGCTGCAGAACAAATCTTGCAGATGCATTTTTATATTCTGCTTTCAATACTATCTTTCCATTTTGCGGCAATGCAAACTGTCCCGCGTTCCAATGCCCTTTCCAGTAAGATGCCGGAGCAGTTATTTGTACTTCGTTTTTGTTTATAGCAATCCCACTGATTTTTTTTGTTGCAAGTGGAGCTTTCTGAGTATTCATCTTGCCAATCAAAGTATATTTGCTTTCGCTATCCTCAGCATAGAGATTGCCTTGGAACAGAGAAAAAGCCGTGAACATCATTAAAATCATAATCTTTACATTCATAAATTAAATCCTTTTTAATACATAATCAGTTTATAGAAAAAATAACGACTCTCATTATTGAGATAACGAAAATCGTTCACAATTTATAGCTTTTCACCTGCCTGTTACTATCACTAAAAACTTTCTTTTGTTGTTCTGTTTTTTATGAATTCCAAATATATTAGGTTTGGAAGCATTCTACTAAACCTTCATCATCGGGTGAGTTCTACTAAACCTTCAGTATAATATTCCATAAAAGTAGGCGCTACATTACCGTGATCAGTACGCATATTTCCATATATTTCTTTATATTCAGGAAACGTAAGCGGACTAACATTACCACCAGCAAATCCAGCATTAATTCGACCACCGTGTTTGGCATGAGCCAGGCCAGCATCAACATTACCTACATCGTTGTCGTATGTGATTTTCCAACTCTGATTTTTGAAACCAGGCTTAATATTATAAGAATCAGCTAACATAATAAACTCTGATGGGTTTTTTATCTTTTTCAATGTATAACCAACATAAGTATTCCCTGCATTCGTAACCACTGCGTCTGGGAAAGCGACATGGTCGATGATAGCTCCATATACCAACACGCGTGCATCTTTATATGCGGCGCTGGCAGCCCAATCAAGATTTACCGGCTTCGACGAATTTGGTGGAGTTGGTTGACTTGGACAGACTACTGTTCCAGTTTTATCCGGCATAGCTCCAGCATAAATCAAAGCATCAGCCCAGGAGGCACCATTATTAGCAAGGGCTTTTACTATTATTACTTCATCAAAATCACCTGCATATACATTCATCATTAATATATTATTTTTCAGATTACTCGTACAACTTATAGCATGTGCCCTTGCTCTTGCTTTATTAAGTGCTGGTAACAACATTGACGCGAGGATTGCTATGATAGCGATCACGACGAGGAGTTCAATGAGTGTAAAATTTGACGAGTTACGACTTCCATTGGACTTCAGTTTTGCATTCTTTTTCATTTTTCTAAGCTCCTTTTTTTTATTAAATCCTTTGGGGATTATCTTTTAAAAATCAACTTATTGTATTGCAACAAGCTCAAAACTTCTTTATATAATGCTATTATATTACTTATTATACAATATGATTTAAACTTTTGCAATAAAAAAATATAAAAATAATAAAAAAACGTGATATATTCACGCCTTCAATGTTAAAAAATAACATAAATTTATAATTTGGGAACATATTTTTGGGAAATATTATTGTTTATTCTCATTGAACAGATTATAATACAGATGATTATAAGAATCTAGTAAAGAGAAAAATAATGAAAATTCAATACAAAGGACTTTTGATTTCCGATACCTGCATTCCTGGAGAAGGGAAATCTGAAGGCATTACACCTGAAATATCCAGTTGTATTCAGGTGAGCAAAGATAAATGGCTGATTTTATTTGGAACGTCTGATCCGCGTGGTCATGATACGAGTAGAAGTATATTCTATCAAATCCGAAAAAACGGACCCGATGGAGAAGTCATTAAAGAGGATCTTGTCGAAAAAGCAAGGAGTGGTTGGGATCCGCATGGCTTGGGACATAATCTTTGGAAAGTCAATGCTCTCCCTAAGGTATTTGGTGTTCCAAAAGGTGCTTTACGCAATGGTAAACCGATTCCGTCCGCTAACCATTTTGTTGCTAAGTGGTTTGTTCGTGCCGGCATGGAAAAAAATGGTCTTCTGGTTAATCCTTGGCATCCTGATGAATGGCCTTCTGATATCAAAATTATGGATTATGACACAAGTTGTCAAAGCTTGGAATGGATGCAATTCCGCTTGAATGATGCAGAAGATGATATTGAAATCATCAGTTCAACAAAGCAGCTTCGCCAAAAAGGCTATGAAAATAGCCTTGCACTATCAAGTATTCCACCTAGCGAGAGTAAGGATGGGACTTGGGTGAGAATGCATCATGCTTTTGGAGATGTAGCTTCTTATAATGAAGATTGCAGCGAATGGATCGAGATTTGTCAATTTGAAGATAAACTGGCCGCCGTCCGCTATACCTTTAATCAGAATTCAGGTCTTTATGAATGGACTGAAACAGGTAAAGCACATCAGAGAGCCGGGATGGACTGGAGCGAGGCAAGTATAAACAAAATAGACAAGGACTGGATTATTTCCGTCCGCGCGTATAACAAAGAGGGACAAACAGTCTGGTACAAAACGTCAGATCCTTTTGAGTCATTCGGTGACAACACTGACATCAAATGCACTTATTCTCCTCGAATATCATATGTATGCGCAGACAGGATACTAAGGCTGTTTAGTAACGGGGAAGGTCTTCCTTCCAAGAGATATAGCCGCAATCCACTTTACTGTCTTGATGTTGACCCAACAGATTTTTCATATTCAAACAAACAATTAGTTTTGGATTGCTGCAAAGAAGGACTGCCTTTTTACATACCTTTTGCCGACCATGCTATGCTGTATCCTTATGCAGGGGGTAGAAAACAAATTGTCAGTTTCAGAGTCATAACACATAAACAAACATGCCGCCAAGCGGACGATCCAGAGGTCACCGCAGAAGAACTTAAACAAAGCGGAGTTCATTACGCCGAACTCATTTATGACCAAGAATACCCATTGCCATGGAATTTTTAACAATTAAGGAATAAAAAAATGAATGTATTGAAAAGTTTTTCGTTAAAAGGAAAAGTTGCTTTATTAACCGGCGGTGCTGGTTTATATGGGCGGCAAATCGTTGCGTCTCTAGCTGAAGCTGGCGCAAAAGTATATATCGCTTCACGTGGAATTGAGGCTCTCGAAAAGGTAGCAAAAGAAGAATGTGCTCGGGGTTTTGATGTTACAGCTTTGAAACTTGATCTCGGCAGCGATGAATCAATCGAGGCTTTACACTCTAAAATAATGTCAGAAAACGAGCATATAGATATCCTTGTAAACAACGCTGTAACCCGTTGTGCCTGTGTCGGCTGGGATAAGTCATTGGAATATTACGATGAAAGCCTACATGTTAATGCCTCAGCGCTATTCAAATTGACTTATTTGTTCGCTGAGGAAATGAAAAAACAGCAAAGCGGTTCGATTATCAACATCGGTTCAATGATGGGTATGGTTGGAGTCGAAAACGCTAATTATGCAGGAACCGATATGGGACAAAATCCCAGTCCGATATACTTCTACGAAAAAGGCGGAATGATGAACTTTTCACGTTGGGCGGCAAGTATTCTAGGCGAATATAATATCAGAGTGAATTGTTTATCTCCTGGCGGCTTCCAGACACCTGATCAACCAAAAGAATTCGTTAAAAACTATAGTGCTAGAACTCAACTCGGACGTATGGCAAACGCAACTGACTTAAAGGGGATAATCGTCTTCTTGGCTTCCGACGCTTCAGTATACATCACTGGAACAAATATCCCTGTTGATGGAGGCTATACAGCAAAATAATGGGATATTGTCTCTACAGCTTATCAAAAACACATTAAAGACTATATGTTGAAAAATACAAACGTTTGCATTTTGAAATAAAAAAGGAATATATACGATGCATCTTGAGAAAATAGGAATTTATCAAAGACGAGTAGAGGTTTTTTATGATTGTCTGAAACGCGATTATATAAAAGAAAGTATTGATTTTAAAGCTGAATACTTTGTGACCGATGAGCCGGTTGCTTTCGCGGATAAAGATAAATATGATTTTAAACCAATAAAACAAGGTGCGGAATGGGGCTCAAATTGGCAATGCGCGTGGTTTCATCTGACAGGTGACATCCCTGCGACATGGGCTGGTGAAAAGATTATAGCACATCTGAATATTGATGGCGAAGCCTTAGCTTTTTCTTCTAGTGGCATGCCCTTGCAGGGGATCACTAATAAGTCTATTTTCTGGGCAAATTTTGTTAATGAATATCTTCCATTGTTCGATACGGCAAAAGCTAACGAGCAAGTCGAATTATGGCTTGATGCAGGAGCTAATAATTATTTGGGAATGGAGATGTCCAATCATCCGCGCCTTGATACTGATACACCTGCAGGACAAACTGTTGTTCAAGCAAAATGTCTGCAACTTTGTGCAGTGGATGAAGATGTTTGGCAGTTAGCTGTTGATGTAGAGGTAGCTTTGAGCTTACTTGCTACGTATAAAAAAGAAGATTACCGTTACCGTCAGATATTAATGACTCTGTCAGAAGCGATGGATATATATTGCGGCAAGCAGCAAAATGCGGCTAAAGTCAGAGGATTTCTCAAGAAAAATATATTCAGTGCGAAGGCTAATTCCAGCGCCTTAAAAGTAACTGCGGTTGGTCATGCTCATATTGATACTGCCTGGTTATGGCCGGTGCGCGAAACTATTCGCAAATGTGGGCGCACATTTGCAAATCAAATTGCTCATATCGAAAAATATCCGGAATATGTTTTTGGAGCTTCTCAGCCACAACATTACCAGTTTACTAAAGATCATTATCCTGAACTTTACGAAAAAATCAAAAAAGCTGTCGCCGATGGACGCTGGGAACCTCAAGGCGGAATGTGGGTAGAAGCTGACTGCAATCTGACTAGCGGTGAGTCAATGATTCGCCAATTCGTACATGGCAAAAATTATTTCATGGATGAATTCGGTTTTGATGTAAAAAACCTGTGGATACCGGACGTATTCGGGTATTCAGGAGCAATGCCGCAGATAATCAAGGGCTGTGGCTGCGATTATTTTCTGACTCAAAAAATTTCATGGAACCTCTTCAATGAGTTTCCGCATCATACTTTTATGTGGCGTGGAATTGACGGCTCAGATGTTCTGACTCATTTTCCTCCAGAAAGCGATTATAATGCCCTTGCCACTCCTGAACAATTAAGCAAAGGACAAAACAATTTCAAGGAAGCAGATGTGCTTGATGAATTTCTTTCATTATTCGGGGTTGGTGATGGCGGCGGGGGGCCCCGCAACGACTATATTGAGCGAGCCATGCGCCTAAAAGACCTTGAAGGATGTCCCAAAGTAAAAATGGGTCGCGCCGATGATTTCTTCGAAAGAATAAGTGCTTCAAGCGATAAGCTTGAAACCTGGAGCGGCGAGCTTTACCTCGAAAAACATCAGGGAACTTTGACAACACAAGCAAAAGTAAAAAAATGTAATCGCAAGCTCGAATACCTTTTGAAGCATGTTGAATTCATTTATTCCTGTCTGCCGCTAAAAGATTTTCCAAGCACACAAATGGATAAACTCTGGAAAACTTTATTAATTAATCAATTTCATGATATTATCCCGGGTTCATCGATCACCCGCGTTTATGATGAAACGCATCAGCAATACGCTGAGATGTTTGAGACCTGTAAAGAATTGCTTTCTCAAGCTGCCGCAAAATTATTCACTGAGGATGATAACTGCATTACTTTATTCAATCCTTTATCATGTGTTTACAATGGACCGCTTGAGTTGCCTGTTGGCTGGAAAAGTGCTAGCGTCAATGGAGACATACTGACTGGACAAATAGAAAACGATAGAGTTATAATCAATGTCAAAATACCAGCTTGCGAATTCATAACTCTGGAAAAAGCTGATGGCGAAATGTTTGCTGTTGAAAATTATTCTGACTTGATTTTGGAAAATGATTTGGTTCGTTATGAATTTAACAGTGATGCTCAACTAATTAGTGCTTACGATAAAGAAGCCGGACATGAATTGATTAAAAATCCGGCAAATGTATTATCACTTTATTATGATGATCCGGTTGAATATGATGCTTGGGATATTGACCTCGGTTATGAAGAACAACATTTGGAAGATGCCAAAGGGCTTAAAGTTTCCAAAAGCTCTGGTGCGATACGTCAAACACTTGATTTTGAACTAACCGTCAGTAATTCAAAAATATCTCAACAGATTATTCTCGGGCACGGCAAACGTCTTGACTTTAAAACTAAAGTTAATTGGGATGAAGCGCATAAAATGTTAAGAACTCAATTCCCAATCGAAGTCCATACCACCGAAGCGACTTTTGATATTCAATACGGATATATCAAACGTTTTACCGGACGCAATACCAGTTGGGATCTGGCGCGCTACGAAGTCGCGGCACACCGTTACGCGGATATTTCTGACTCGCAGTATGGCGCGGCCCTTTTGAATGATTGTAAATATGGTTACAAGGTTCACAATCAGATATTGGACTTGAACCTATTGCGTTCACCTAAATATCCTGATTTTTCTGCGGATATCGGCGAACATGAATTCACTTACAGTTTGTTGCCGCATATCGGTGATTTGATTCAATCCAATGTAATCAATAATGCCGCGATACTTAATCAAGAGCCATTGCGTTTTGAAGGGTTCAAAAATAATGCTGCAATTTTGCCTTGCGAGCTGGAATCTGATAATATTTCACTTGAAGTCATCAAAAAATCGGAAAAAGAAGACTGCCTAGTGATTCGCCTCGTAGAAACTAAAGGTCAACGTTCAAGTTCGGTATTGCGTTTTAATGCTCCATTTAAGAAAATCATTAAAACTAATATGATTGAGTGGACTAATGAGGATGAAAAAACTATAGTTGACAATATTTTTACCATTGAACTAAAACCATTTGAGATCAAAACTTATAAATTATGGCAATAACTCTAAAACAGTCCATGATATTTTATCAAAATATCCATATTGCCAAAATCGTATTGCTAAAAAAATACGCAAAATATAGTTTGGACATTTAGTTAGTATTTTGCTAATTTACCCTCAACCCTGATGAGCTTTCAGCTCTTCCGATGTTTCTTGAGGCGGAGCAAACTACTGGATTTTTATGTCGTTTACAGGAATGGGGCAGGAATTGCTGAACAATTTTCTGATATCATAATATTTTCAGGACTTAAACTTATTAAAGCTCCATGACCAATAGGAACTTTGAACTTTTCTAAGACTCGAAAAGTTGCAACATCACTTTTCTTCAGTGTTGCTGATTTTTTAAATTCAATCGGATGTAATGTTCCGTTATTTTCAATCAAAAGGTCTATTTCGCGTTTTTCTTTATCTCGATAATAAAAGAATGGAGCCTGGCGGCCTGAATGCAGGTAACTTTTGAGCAATTCTGAAATGCACCATGTTTCAAAAAATTCTCCACTCATAGCTCCGGCATTAAGCACCTCAGGAGTGTTCCAGTTGGTTAAGAACGCAGCTAGCCCGGTATCGACAAAATACAGTTTTGGAGTGCTGATCATGCGTTTATTAAGATTCTTATAGAAAGGATAGAGCAAGTATACTAGGCCGGAAGTGACCAGCACGCTCATCCAATTTTTTGCCGTGGGTTGAGATACATCAGCATCTCTGGCGAGACTTGCATAATTAAGAAGTTGCCCGGTGCGCGCGGCTGCGGCTTTGATGAACGAATGAAATTTGCCAAGGTCAGCAACCTGAGTCAAATCCCGGACGTCACGTTCAATATAAGTATTGATATATGAATCAAAAAAGATGTTCCAGTCAGAATCGTCACGAGTTATAATTCCTGGGTAAGAGCCTCGCCAAATCTGTTTAAAAAATTCAGGAGCTCCAACCATATTCATACCGTCATGCGTGAAAGTGTCAGGTAAAAATGGTTGATTTCCCCGGTCAACAAGTTCACGATTGGACAGCCCCAGAAGATTAAATACGGCAATACGTCCGGCAAGAGATTCCGTTACGTCTTTCATCATATGAAATTGTTGTGACCCGGTCAACCAGAACATTCCGTTGCAGTCTAATTTTCCCTTGAACCTGGCCTCATCAATCATTACTTTTATATATGGTAAAAGCTCCGGAGCATATTGAATTTCATCAATTATCACAGGCGGAGGGAAATTACTTAGAAAAAGCCGCGGATCGTTTTTAGCCATTTGCCGGTAGTCAAGGCTGTCGAGGGAAACATATTTTCGCTCTGGTTCGGATATATGACGAAGGAAGGTGGTTTTACCGACCTGCCTGGCACCAGTAAGAACAACGGCGGAAAATGAAGAACTTGCCGTCATAAAAGCGTTTTCTAAATTTCGATTGAAAAACATGACAAAATCCCTTTTGACTAATTCAAAACAATACTTTAGATTAGTCGGTACTTGTAAAAAATCAAGTCTATTAGCAAAAAAACAGGGAAATTTTAAAAATGCAGAGCAAGTGACAAAGTTGACTCTAGGCATCCTTAACTACAACACAATAGCTAAAACGAACTATAAAACTCTTGAAAAAAGTGCGTTTCCTGGAGCAATATGGATGAACTTGAAGATATCTTATGCCATGCTCCACGCTATTGCTCTAATGACCCTAAAACTATATAATCTCTTTCTTCTTTTTACTGGATGCGTCTATAATTGAAAACGAATTAGTATTATATTTAATTCTATTGATGTACTTATGTTCTAAAATTGTAATTTTTTTATATTGCTATTCCTTTATGCCGCCCAGCATTATGCTTAAAACCGACTGCGATAATCGCTTGCAAGTTATAATGCTCCACTTTGCGGCGAACCTGTCGGCTTCCCTCATTTTGAACTATTAAGTATTTCTTAATAGTTGCCGAACGTTCCAACTCATTATCAGAGAAGATGCGTTTCAAATGTTGATTGATCGCGGAAACTGAAACATCATAAACTGTAGCCATCATCTTTTGAGTCAGCCAAACATTCTCATCTTCATAGCGCATTTCAACACTAGCTTCGGAATCCCCAGCGGCGGCAACAAAAGTCAAGTATTCCGTTGCCGAAGAGCGTATCAATTGTCTATTTTTATTTAACTCTTTTTCTCTGTTTATTTTGCTTTTTTAAGAATAATTTGCCTTGTTTGCGTGACATCTGACATAACGTATTTTTCGACTGATTTAGGACAGTATTCGATAGATTTTTTTCCTTGAGTCTT
>Ga0307988_1001050_pt1 | contig 16726 bp, 10 predicted proteins | sample EllFjometagen183_FD_203166 | JGI IMG/M metagenome (GOLD analysis project Ga0307988, IMG submission 203166) | Marine microbial communities from Ellis Fjord, Antarctic Ocean - #183 | ecosystem: Environmental > Aquatic > Marine > Unclassified | place: Southern Ocean | collected 2014-10-08 | reverse complement strand
AAACCACTCACCCAGATCATTCAAATCCAACTGTGCTATTTCAGAAATATTTTTACCATCAATTTTAAAATGAAGCGACTCTTTTTTCAAACGCTTTCCCAAGCATTCCGGGCACTCCTCGGTTTTTACAAACTGGTTCGCCCATTTTTGTGCTGTCTTCGAGTGGTTGTCTTCGCGCTGACTATCGATGTATTTTATCACACCGTCATAACTCATCAGGTAATTTAAACTGGTTCCGAGCGGAGTATTTTTTAGTTGAATACGTTCGTTTGTACCAAAAAGCACCGCCTGCAAACCCTCGTCCGAAATATCTTTTACAGGCGTTGTTAATTTGAAATCGTGCTTTTCGCCTAAAGCTTCAATCTGCCAAAAAATTAGAGAGTTTTTATATGCTCCCAAAGGAGCTATTCCTCCTTTCGAAATGCTTTTACTTTTGTCGGGCATAATTTTATTCATATCGATTTCGCTTACCCGACCTAAACCGTTGCAACGAGAACAAGCTCCTTGTGGCGAGTTAAACGAAAAATTATGCGGCGCCGGCTCGTTGTACGAAATACCCGTTGTGGGGCACATCAATAACCGGCTGTAATATTTTGCTTCTTGCGTATCGTGGTTCAAAATCATTAAAACTCCATGACCATGTTTCATGGCTGTTTGCACACTTTCTTTAAGTCGTTGTGTGCTTGCATCATCAACTTTAAGTTTATCAATTACAATTTCGATGAAGTGGTTTTTATAACGATCGACACGATGATTATAAATTAATTCGGTAATCTTACCATCAATTCGAGCCGATAAAAAACCTTTTCGTCTAATCTGCTCAAAAAGTTCGCGATAATGTCCTTTTCGGCCTTTTACAACCGGAGCCAAAATATTAATTCGTTTTCCGGCGAAGTCGTTTTTTATTAATTGAATGATTTTTTCTTCGGTGTATTTCACCATCTTCTCGCCGGTATTATACGAAAAGGCTTCGCCGGCACGTGCATACAACAGACGCAAAAAATCGTAAATCTCTGTTACCGTGCCAACCGTAGAACGAGGGTTTTTTGTTGTTATTTTTTGTTCGATTGAAATTACCGGACTTAACCCGGTTATTTTATCCACATCGGGGCGTTCCATATTTCCCAAAAAGGAACGTGCGTATGCAGAAAAAGTTTCGATGTAACGTCGTTGTCCTTCGGCGTAAATTGTATCGAAAGCCAATGAAGATTTTCCGCTGCCACTCAAACCGGTAATTACCGTTAGTTTATTTCGTGGAATTTCAACATCTATATTTTTCAGGTTGTGAACACGTGCACCAAGAACTACAATTTTTTCTTCAGGTTCAATGTTTTCTATATCGATATTTTTATTTGAAATTGTCTTTTTCATTTCTAATTATAACATGAGATTTCGAATCCCCGTCTGACCAACCATGTCGGGCAGGAAGTTCGGAATGACGTTCTAAAAAAAGTCAGACTCAATACTATTCTTTTTCTAACAGAATAATGCGACTATAAACTTCCTTCTTTTTCTAACTGTCACTGAGATTGAAACTGCAAACTTTTTTTATTCCAGAACCGGTATTTTAATCAAATACTTTTTACCTTTTGCGTTGCTTAAATAGTTGTCGCGCAACCAGGGATTAAAATCTTTTAGCAATTTGTATGTTATTCCGTGTTTGATTGCAAAATCGGCAAAATTCTCTACTTTTCCCGATATTTCTACTTCCTTGGTTTTAACGGTTTTGTACTTTTCTTCATTTGAAATAACAAAATTATATTGTCCAGGATTTTCCAAAATTAGTTTTAAAGCTACAATTCGAAAAACATAACGTGCGGTTTCAGAGACCAGCAATAAATCGTAATAATCATCAGCTTTTTGGCGGGTCATTTGTTTTTGCACACCTGTCATTCCCCGGTTGTAAGAAGCAGCTACCAAAGTCCAGCTTTCAAATTTTTCGTATGAATCTAATAAATATTCACAGGCTGCATAAGTCGATTTTTCGATATGATAGCGCTCGTCAACCAAAGCATTTACTTCCAGTCCGTAATCTTGTGCAGTGCCTTTCATAAATTGCCAAAAACCAATTGCCTTTGCAGAAGAAACAGCGCGAGGATTAAAACCACTTTCGGCAACTGCCAAATATTTAAAATCGTCGGGAATACCTTTTTCTTTTAAAATTGGTTCGATTATGGAAAAATAGCGCGGTGCCAATTTTATATAACGAATGGTTTGTGAGTGGAAATAGGCGTTTGAAAGTAATTCGCGGTCGAGCGACTCACTTACATCGAAACGTTCCAAAGGCATTGGTTCACCAGCAAACGAAACTGATTCGGGAATATGAACTGACTTAAATTCTATTTTCGATTGAACAATTATTTTAGAATCATCTGCTCTCCCCGACTCAAGAATCATAAATACCACAACTATTTTTGCCGCGATAATTACTGGTAATAATATTCTCCACCACTTTTTCTTTTTCATCCCCAATTCCTTCTTTTTGTAATTCAATTACGGGCTAAAGCCCAATTCTCTTCTATACTTTTAATCCCCGACTTGAAAGTCGGAGCAAAAGACATTTCAAAATTAATTTGCAAAAGTACACTTTTACTATTTGGTTAACAACGAAAAGGCCCGACAGTTTGCCGAGCCTAATAATAATTTAAATAATTACCGTATTAATTGAATTCTATTTTTTTAGTCGTTATTCACCACAGGAATAAAACTAATTTGATGAATGTTTTGCAAATCGGAATAATCGTATTGGTAAAAACCATCATCGCCAATCATAAACAGATAATCGTTAAACGGAATTACATCGAAGGTATTTATGTTTGAAAAGCTGGCAATTTTATGGTCGTCGATGTGTAATTTATCCTCCACATTATAAACTTTTAAGCCCGCATCGCCATCGCACACAAACAAAGTTTGATCGTCGATTCCCAAACCGTAGGGGCCATGTAATGGATAAGAAGCCAATAATTCATTTTCCGTATAATTATCGGAAAGTTTGAGAACATCGAGGCGATTCACATTACTTCCACAAATTGTTCCACCTCGCAAAGTTACATACGCATAACCATCTGAAATAACCACCGGATCGCAACTGGTAACGTGCCAAAATTGACCAATATATTTTGGAACAGTTGCCACTTCCAAACTAAATATTAACATACCGGTTTGTGTTCCAAAAAACATGTGCCCATCGTAAATAAACATTGTTTCAACGTTCCATCCCACATTTTGAGAACCAATATCATTCGGACTTTCAGGGTTTTTTACGTCGAACATAAAAAGTGTAGAGTTATCGACAACATATAAATAATCGTTATACAATCCAAAACGTGCCATCGACCCGCCAATACCAAAGGAAGCTTCGGATTGAGACGCAGCTCCACTAAATGCGGCATCTGTCTTGGCAAGTTCGTTCCTAAGACCAAAATAAACCGGATAGTAGTGATACTCCATTTCCTGCCGCACTTTTTTTATCTCCCATTCAATTACAACACCTTCCTCTTCATCAACTTTTGCCAGCCTGTAATCTTCGTTTTGAGGGGCAGGTATTGTGTATGGAAAAACATCGGCAACCCGATTAACTTCGGTCGGATTTGTAACATCCGAAATATCAATAGCCACCAAATCGATGTAACTATCGGCGTATAAAATATTGTTTTTTATGGCAATATCAACATTCCCCGGAATTTCTATAAAACCAATATTCTGTGGATTCGATGGATTTTGATTATCGATTATATGAATCCCTTTTAACTCTTCATTCACAAAAATATAACCGTCTTTAAAATATATTTTCCCGGTATGAACTAAATCGCGCGGAGCTGTTATTTCAATTGCATCGCGCAAATCTTCGTACGACATATAAATGGGTGAATTTGCCATAAAAACTTCGGTGTATTCGTCCATACATGAATTCGCTCCAAAAAATAGTACAAGTAGTATAAATAAGTTTTTAATTGTTTTCATGATACTGATTCTTTAGTTAAAGATGATACCCAATTTTATTGTCAATCGGTTGTAGTCAATGTCCAGTCCATAATCATTTTCGCCGGTATATTTCAATCGGTGAAACTGATAACCAAATGAAAACGACATACCAAAATTAGATGAAAACATACGCTGATAACCAAAGCCAGGATTGATTAATATCCCTCCTTTTGCATCCATATTTTCCTGATAATAATCGGGACCCGGCCAAAAACTACTCCACGGTTGATAATCGTTATAATAAACCGACCTCGATTCTTCCAGAGGAATTTGATATCCTCCCCGAAGAAAGAGATAAGGAGTGGAATACGAATTCCGAAATTTATACTCGAAACTAATTGTAGCGGGTAAATACGTCTCTTTCAGAAATTCTAAGCCAACACCAATTCCGGCAGAAAACCTTTGAGTAATGTTGTAATTAAATGCCGAGGTAAAACTTAAAGGTGCGGATTGACTGTTATCTGAATTACCGATTAAAAGTCCAATTTCAGTTCGCACATAAAGAGAAGAGTTTGATTTGTTTTGAACCGTATTTTTAATCCGATGCGGACCAATTCCTACAATACTATCAATTTCTTCGGCATTAAAAATCCAAAGATTTCCCGATGATTCTACTTTCAATTTTTCTAAATCATCGGAATATTGAAACTTTCCTTTTAAAATGTTTCCGTTTTTAAAATAAACATACCCTTTTTGAGATTGAGAAAATACGGGAAAAGCGATAAGTGAAATAAACACCAACAGACACAACTTTTTCATTTTATATAAGTTTTTTGAAAAGATGTGAAAAAGTTAGATTGGGTTGCGTGAGAATTAAAACAAATAAAAATTATTGTAGCAATCCGGCTTCATCGAGTAATTTAAAAGCCTGTGTCATTGACTTTTCGTCGTATAATGAGATTTTATTTTGTCTAAATATTTTTCTAATCTCTTTTTTATATTCAGGCAAAGTTCTCCGAAACGAACGTTTTGTTTTATTCAATTTAGAGAATCCTTTATCATCTGAATGTAAATAATAAGTGATATGCATTCGATATTCAGTGTCTCTAATAATTCCGGATTTGTCTTTAAATTGTCTGACTTTTGTAGCTCGAATGTTATAATAAAGCAAAAGCGAATTTGTACCCGAATACAACTCTTTGAAATAACGATCGCCTTTCAATATTCCATCAAAATATAGTTTTACAAACTTGTGTTCTTTAATCTCACCGCTATTTAAAACCTCTTTTATCGAAAATTCCTTGACAATATTTTTGTCTATCATGTAAAAATACGATCGTATGTTTTCGTTGTACGAAATAAGCTCGTCGCCATATGCTAAATATCGAATTTTTATATTTTCAAACACGTCACCATCAATAAGTGTAATTGATGCGTCTTGCCAGTCTTTATGCAAGAAAAAATAGCTATTACTAACCAATGAATTAAAATAATATTCACCTCTTAATTTTCCTTGTAATCGGTTCGCATTTTTATTTAACTTAACCCAATAAAAATCTGTATTTTGACCGTTTGAATACACAGAGAACAAAATGGCAATAATAAAGAACAGGTATGTTTTTTTTACTTTCATTTTACTTCTATTGTTTTTGAAGCCCTAAACATTTTGTTTTTTGCAGTCATTCCTTCAACCGAAATTTCAACTTCGCCCTTTAAATCTGACAAGAAAAATTCAATCTCTTTTAACGAATCTGATTTTATAACTTCCCAATAATAAACCTGTCGAGAATCCAGTGTGGATTTATTTATTTCTTTTACAGATAAATACTCCGGTTCTGTTCCGGGCTGAAGACAATTAATCTTGAATTGAAAAATATTGGCTTGTTGATTCAACCAGATATTCGACTTATCGTGTAACGAAACGGCTAAAATTCCTTTAAAACTTAGCACTCCAAATATGCGTTCTTTCTGAACGATATCGATGTAATTTATATCTTTTGAGTTTAAGGTAGAAAATAAACTATTGTTAAAAATTGGAATACCATTCAGTAAACGCAAAGGTTCGTTAATAAAAAAACCACCACTTTGGCTATCATTAATCATCCGAATGGTAATATTACCTTTTCTGTTTCGGTACTGAACGCCAAATAATAATTCTTTCGAGATTTCATTAAAATTAGGTAAGTCAATAAACTCATCCGGAAGAACGCGTTCAGTTGGTGGCCCATAAAAAGGAACACCAAAACGTGGAGGCATTTCGAAATATTCTGTTTGAATTAGGTTCGACGATCTAAATAATCTATCGATAAAATTCCCCTTAATTAATGTGGAAATAAATTCTGATTGAATTAAAGTTAATATTTTTGTTTGCGCTGAAAGTTCACATTGTTTTTCCAAATAATTTGCTTCTTGTTCAATGAAATATTCGTTTTGATTACCTGAAATAGCCTGAATAACAATGTTAGCTTTCCCAAATGCATTCTTTAAAAAAAAATGAAAATCGCCATCTTTTCCTGAAAGGTAATAGTCGAAATACGGTGGTTCTCCTGTAATCGACATTAAAACCAACACCCCTTTTTGTGGTATTCTTTCTGCATCAACAACTCTCCCACTAATTAAAAAACCATCTTTTTCAGCAAAATCGGGAATCAGGTTATTTGAAGGTTTCAATTTGAATTTATAATCTCCACTAAATTCCTTTGTTAACGGGTCGACAATTGAAGCTCTGACAAGCACATTATTAATCTCCTCCTCAAATCCAAAATTAACAGTTACCTTTTCTCTGCTTGCATATTTTTCTTTATTGGATTCTATTTTTATGTCAAAATTTCTATCAATATTTTCAACAAAAGAATCACGTGCTAAAAGATCCATTTCTGAAACACGCTCTTCAAACCGGTTGTACACCAATAACGATTTACTTTTGAATGTTAAATCCGATAAATTTCGTTGGGAGTTAATAAACGCAGTGACAAAATACTGGCCAGTACTTAACGAATCGGGAACGCTAATAAAACCTTCTGCCCAACTATTCTCTGCCTTTTTAATAACGTTAGAAATAAGGTTATTTCCTTTCCCATCAAGTTGAACACGAATCACATTTTCTTTTTGCTGAATTGAATCGGGTAAACAAACCTTAAACCAAACTGTATCTCCCGACATACAAAAATCACGATCGGTAAAAAGAACCAAATCACTTGTATAATTTAATGTTTGAGAGGAAGCATTAAAATGTCCAAAGACCAGAAATATTAATATGTATATAAAACTTTTGCTATTCATTTGGATATGTTTTTCCTGCCCATTCCCAAAAATCGGGATAGATATCTTGAATTACGCCTTCCCTCGGAATATCATAAAAATATGGAATTGGTTTAACCATGTAACCTTTTTCATCCGAAATATATTTCACATAATAGCGATATTCTTTGCTTCTTGAAATTTCAAAATTACCCAGTATTAGTTGGTCTGGATCACTTGTACACAACAGATTATTTCGTGGTTGAACGTACATCGGATCAAACAAACGTCCCTCAGAATTTAACTGGTTATTTAAATCGGTATAATAATTATGAGCAGATTGTGACAATCCGAATTGATTTATGATTAGAATCCAACCAGCAAAATAATTATCTTCTTCGAGTGGAACTCCCCTGTTTAAAAAGAAAAGTGAATGTTTTTCAATATTATTTCCATTTGAATATTCGGGTGGAGAAGCTATGTTAAAAATATCGGTAGGAAAGTATGACTCCCATGTATAATGAACAATTGGATCTTCGAACTCAAAAGTTTCAACAAAATAATATTGTAAAACTTTTCGTGCCGTGAATCTATAATATGGAGATTCTGTTTTTGTTCCAATATCGCAATAAGTTTGCAAACCAATTGTATATCTAAAATCATCAACCGAATCTTCTCCTCCTTCAATTAAAACTCTTGCCTCCTGTTTACCATAAACAGTATCGATAGTAGGAATTTCCGGAACAGATTCGAATGAAGATTCATAAACATTTCCTTCGTATCTAATTATTAATTTATACGCAAACTCAGGGTTTAGCTGAAATAGAATTGGATAGAATCCATCGTCTTCTTCTTGAATTAGATATTCGTTACCGTTACTATCCACAATTAAAACCTCAGCATTTTTAACAGCAGGATATCCTTTATAAACATCGTTAAAGCCTATAGATTTATATAGATGAATGTAATTATTATTTTCACCAAAATCAATTCTGGCATCTGCTACCATTACACCTTCTCTGGCATCGACATCGGGTGTATAAATGTCCTCGCAAGAAGAAAATGCCATAAAAAGAATAGTGAAATATATGATTCGATTTTTCATTTAAAACTTAAAATTATAGGTTAACGATGGAACAGGAATCCCTATCACTGATAATTTATACAATGAATATCGGCTGTAATTATTACTTAAGCCCGGAACAGCTTTTTTATAATAAACCGAATACGGATTATTCCTTCCGTAAACGTTATAAACAGATAATGTCCAGCTTCCCTTCCACATTCGTTTTTTTCTTAAGTTTTCATCGAAAGTTATTGATAAATCCATCCGGTTATAAGGTGGCATTCTGTACTTATTTCTATCTGAATAGTAAATAAGGTTTTCACCAGCGTAAGAATATTTAATTTCGGGCAAAGTAACCGGGCGTCCCGAAATAAAAACAAAGTTCCCGGATAATCTCCAACGACGACTAATGTGGTAAGTTGTGGTTAAAGAAAAATCGTGTGGTTTATCATAAATAGAAGGATAATAGTTGCCCATCCATAAATTTTCTTCATCGAAATCGCTGGTATTTTTTCGCATTGTGCGCGAAAAAACATAACTGGCATAACCTGTTAAACGACCCGTTGATTTTTTTGCACTTAACTCAATTCCGTATGAATAACCTAGAGTTGGCATTAATGCAGTTTCAATATTTTCATTCAATAATAACTGTGCTCCGTTTTTATATTCAATTAAATTCTGAAGATTTTTGTAATAAACTTCAGCAGTAAAATCAATATCTTTTAGCCACAAATTATTTTCTACACCCACAGCAATTTGGTCGCTAATTAATGGTTTTAGATGATAATCGGCGGCTTTCCAGGTTTCTGCCGGCGAAATAACGGCATTGTTACTTAACTGAAAAACATATTGTCTGGTGCGTTGGTAACTAAATTTCAACGACGTATTTATGTCTAAATCATAATTTACCGAAAACCGGGGTTCCAATCCCCCATACGAAGCAGAGACTTCGTTTGAAGAGAAATGTATTGAGTCGATAACACTCTCCGGACTCATTGGTTGGTTGGGGTCGTAAATATAAACTTTTGGCGTTCCAATATTATTGAATCGTGTATATCTCAAGCCTGCAGCAATTGAGAATTCCGGCAGAATTTCGAACTCATCTCCAATAAAAAGTGCCCATTCCAACGTTTTTTCATCATTCAGCTTTTTTGATTGAATAACAGTAATTTCATTTTCCGGATTGATTTCACCAGGACTAATTTGGTTGTAAATTGCTTTAAAACCAAACTCCGATTTATGTTGTGGAGTGGGATGCCAATTAAAAAGATAAGCTGCTGAACTGTATTGTAATAAGTTTTTGAGAGAATACGATTCATGTGGTTTATCGTTTGCAAAATCTGTTAATCGATAAGAATATTCGCTGTGAGACATTTCCAGATTACCATACAATTTTTCTGAAAATCGTGAATTCAAACTAAAATTTCCAAGTAAATTTCCGTATTGAGTAACCGATTGCGAACTGGTACTAAATTCATCGTTACTTACATAAGCCATTGCACTAACTTTGTTGTGCTGATTAAATTTGTACGTCAACATTCCCGAAACATCATAAAAATGAGTTACACTTCGAGTTAAATTCAAATCGGGTATTTTTTTCAGAATCCAGTTGGTATAAGAACTGCGTCCGCCGGCAACAAAAGTAAGTTTCTTATTTTTTGTAAGCGGTCCGTCCAATGTTAATCTCGAATTTATTAAACCAAGTCCGCCATAAACCCGTATCATTTCATCATTTCCTTCTTTAAAATCCACCTCCATTACCGAGGCTACGCGTTCTCCTAAACGCGCTGGCATACCCCCTTTATATAAGCGAACGTCTTCAACCACATCAGGATTTATTAGCGACAAAAAACCAAACAAATGCGAGGAGTTAAATACAGGACTTCCGTTTACTAAAATCAGATTCTGATCGGTATTTCCGCCTCGTACATTAAAACCCGACGACAACTCGCTAACCATTTGTACACCGGCTTGCATTGCAAGGCCTTTTAAAACATCCACTTCACCCATTAATGCAGGCAGTTGTTTTAATTCTGTCGAACTCATTCGTACAATACTCATTTGAGTACGTGCTAAATCCGACTCTTTGCCCAAAATTGTTACTTCACCAATACTATGCGATTCTTCAAAAATTTGAAATTCACCTTCGCCATCTTCAATTAATTTAATTTTTACATTGGCATTCTCGAATCCGATAAATGATATTTGAAGTTGATGTTCGCCGGTGGGTAATTCACACTCAAATTCGCCATTATAATTGGTTGTGGAACCTTTTTCCATTTCGCTATTAAAAACCACTGCTCCAACCAAAGTCTCACCAGTTTTTCCATCGATAACTCTACCTTTCAGCTTTGCAGTTTTGTATCTTCCGATATTGATTGGGTCGCCGATAATTAAAACTTGAGATAAATCGTCGTACCTGGCCCGGGTATCCGAAATTTTACGAAAAACAACAATCCCATCGTTTTGAAAAAAATCAAAAGTTAAATCATGCTCATCAAAAACTATATTTAATGCCTGATTTAATGGGATATTTTGAAACGTTTTTGAAATAGTAAAAGGTTCAACCCAACTGTCTTTATAAAATACTTTTAATCCGTATTTATCCTGAAGGACAACTAAAAAATCTTTTAAGGGTTGATTCTGAAATGACTCATTAATTTTTATTTCGGAAATATTTTGAGCCACAACAGTACTATTCAATAAGAAGAATAGAACCGTGATTGAAAGTATGCGATTTATATAAACTGTTTTCAATTTTCTATTTTCGGTTTAATAATTAAGCAATGTTTAATTGTAACTACGATAAAAATAAACAATGAATTGTTTGATGCTTTAATTACGTAAAAGTTTAATCCCAAAATAAATTTATTTCAATTAAATTAAAAACACATTTTTATTTTCTTGAATTCTCCATATTTTTTTTCAATCTTCGGGAAATTTTTTGAACATTCCGACTAAACAAAAATATCCTAATAATTTTAACAATGAAGAAATTTATAATCATTTATTGGTTCACTTTTATGGCACTGGTGTCTGTTTCGCAAGAAAAAATGGACTATTTTCTACCAAACAATGTAACTTATAATCAGTCAATTCCAACACCAGAACAATTTTTCGGGCAACAAATTGGCGAATGGCATCTCACGCATGCACAGATAATAAATTATATGGAAGAGATTGCTAAGGTTTCAGACCGGGCCATCATTCAAGAATATGCTCGTTCGTGGGAAAACAGGCCACTTGTTCAGGTTATTTTTACTTCAGAAAAAAATCAGGATAATCTTACTGCGTTAAAAGAGCTTCATACAAAACATGCAGCACCCGAAGAAAATATTTCAAGCAAGGATGTTCCTTTAATTGTTTCTTTAACTTACGGAGTTCATGGAAATGAATCGAGTGCCCATAATTCCTCCGTTTTAACAGCCTACTATTTGGCTGCTGCCGAGGGAGATAAAATAGACAAACTTTTGGCGAGTACTATTATTTTAGTCGACCCGGTTTTAAACCCCGATGGATTTACCAGACACAGCACCTGGGCAAATATGCACCAAAGTAAAACCATTTCGGCAAACAATGATTCGCGCCAATTTAACGAAGTTTGGCCGGGTGGAAGAACCAATCATTACTGGTTCGATTTAAACCGCGACTACCTTTTATTAGTTAATCCTGAAAGTCGTGGGCGTGTTGCAAAATTTCATGAATGGTTGCCAAATATTGTAACCGATCATCATGAAATGGGTTCAAGCTCGACCTTCTTTTTTCAACCCGGAGTGCCAAGTAGGAATAACCCATTAACACCTGAGAACAATTATGTTCTCACCCACGAAATTGCCAAATACCATGCAAAATTTTTAGACAATATTGGCACAACATATTTTTCGGAAGAACAATTCGATGATTACTATTTTGGGAAAGGTTCTTCGTATCCCGATATAAATTCGAGTGTAGGAATTTTATTTGAACAAGCCGGATTCAGGGGTCGTTACCGTGAAACTCCCAATGGACTAAAATCACTTGCTTTTGCCATAAAAAACCAATTTACCGTTTCACTTTCAACGCTCGAAGCGGCTATGAATTTAAAAGATGAGTTACTCGATCATCAAAAAGAATTTTATAAAAGTGCTCTGGAACTGGGAGAAAAAGACCCAATAAAAGCGTACATTTTTGGAAACGCAAATGATAAAATAAAAAACCAAAAGTTTATCAGCTTTTTAAATCAACACCAAATAGATGTTTTTACAAATTCAAAGAAAATAACAAAAGACGATGTTCATTTTAAACCCGGAAGTAGTTTTGTTGTTCCTGTAAAACAGAAACAATACCGTTTACTAAAAACTATTTTTGAGGATGTAACTTCATTTGCCGATAGTACATTTTACGACATTTCAACGTGGTCGTTCCCATATACTTTTAACATTAAACATGCCGAAATTAATAATTTAAAAGACCTCGAATTTTCGGATAAAGCATCTGTTAGCCCAATTGAAGGACAAATTATTGGGGGGAAAAGTAAGCTTGCTTATTTGTTTAAATGGGATGAATACACCAGTGCAAAAGCACTTTATAAATTACAGGAAAAAGGATTAATTTCAAAAGTTGCAAGCAATAAATTTACTTTCGAAATAAATGGGAACAAGGAACAATTTACTTTCGGGACCATTCTAATTCCAGTAGTTGGACAAACCTTAAATGAGAATCAGATATTTAATTTGCTTGGCAATATTTCAAAAGACACAGGTGTTGACTTTTACGGTTTAAAGACGGGACTTTCTCCGAGTGGAATTGACTTGGGTAGCAATAATTTTGCAAACCTGAATAAACCTAAAATTTTGATGTTTATTGATGGAAGCACAAGTAGTCGGGATGCAGGCGAAATCTGGCACATGTTCGACCAACGTTTTGAAATACCAATTACCATGGCAGAAACCAACAGATTGAATTCAATTAACCTTTCAAAATACAATACAATAATTTTGCCGGGAGGATCGTACCGCGAATGGAATAAATCGAATTCAGAGAAGTTAAAATCGTGGGCCATGCAAGGTGGAAATTTAATTGCATACAAAAGTGCCGCATTATGGGCTGCTAAAAACGAATTGGGAAAAACAACTTTCAAAAAAGGAATTGCACCCGATTCTACACTCAAACTTAGCTATGTTAATCGCAGAAAAGAGTCGAGCTTAAATTATATTAGCGGAGCAATTTTTAACGCCAAAATGGATATTACTCACCCACTTTGTTATGGCTACCCGGAACACGATTTGCCGGTTTTTAAATCCGGAACATCTGTTGCAAATTCGTTGGATATAAAATACGCCGAACCCGTTAAATTTACTTCGAATCCTTATTTAAGTGGTTTTGTTTCTGATAAAAATCTGGAACGAATTAAAAATTCACCTGTGGTTTCGGTTCAATCTATCGGTCGGGGTAAATTAATTAGTTATCACGAAAACATGACTTTTAGAGGAATTTGGCTGGGAACAAATAAACTATTCTCGAACTCCGTATTCTTTGGAAGTATAATCAGGTAAAGTATATTTAGCAGGTAAATTGTAAAATTTCCTGCTCAAAAAAATTCAATTAAAACTCGTAATACAAACCGGTAAAAACACCAATTCTATACGGACGAAAATCAACTTCCGGGTTACTATTTATGGAATAAAAATAGTAATTCAAACGTGGTTCCACTGCCACCGAAATGTGTTTCCCCAAGCCATAATTCATTCCAACGCCAACAGTTCCCGACAAATTTACGGTTGAAATATCCTGTGTTTTTCCAATATTCTGCAAACCATAACTGTTATCAATATATGCGTTATTTCCAACTACAATGCCAGCATTAATTCCACCAACTAATTCAATACCAAATTTCGAATCAACTACTTTATATCTTAAAAACAACGGAATCTCAATAAATTCAAACACCTGAGAAAATTGTCCATCGGAAACCAATGAATTAGAAAACTCGGGATTAAAAGCATCCAATTCAGAAATAATTTCGGTTCCTTTGGGTGCTGCAGCCATTTCAATAACACCCGCAGTACTGTTCATCACAAGGTTTCCTTTGCTTAAATTTACGGCATTATCAAAACGTGTTTCGCCCGCTAATCCAAGTGCAAAATCGGCATTCTGATTTGCGGCAAAAAGGTCGATAGAATTCACCGATTTCTGACCATTTTGCACAAAGTAAACTCCACTTTCCACACTTAATTTTTTTGTTGTTTTATATTGAACCGAGAATCCACCTCCAACATTACCGTTCCCATCATCGGCTGTGAAGTTCATGTTTTGAGCATAATTTTCTGTATGAGCCGCAGTATGCGAAGAATACCCCGGCGATAAATGCATTCCCATTTTCCAGCCTTTATTTTTAGTATTTAAACTTTTCGAATTTTCTGCAATAAGAAATTTATCCGATTCATTTAAACTGTATTCCACCTTTTGAACCGATTTCTCAGCCAGAAATAATTTTGGATGAGCATTTAAAATCAATGCATCTATTCGTTTTAGCAAGTTCATATTTAATCTTTGGCTGGTCGATTCTGTTACATTCCTATCATCCACAATTGGACTTTCGAGTTTAGCAGTTTGCAATAAATTATTGTCCCTATTAGCATTTTCAGTATTAATATTTTCAGTATTCAACTGTTTTTCGGGAACAAATTCAGCACTTAAATTTTTATCATTTGGGGCAGTTTTTTTATGCTCATTAATTTTCGGTTGAATGGGGTTTTGTTCTGCCAAATCCGGTATTTTAATTTCTTTATAATTATTAAAGTACCATCCTGCCAAAAATGCCAAAACTATTACCGCTGCAGCCGTAATCCACCCAGCATAAACAAATCGTTTTTTTCTTTGTTGAGCGGCCAATTTCCCTTTCACAGCATCCCAAACATGCGACGGGGGTTGCTCTGAAAAACCATCCAGTTTTTCACGAAAAAGATTGTCCGTATTTAAATTCTTATTCATTATGCTGGACTATTTGCATTCGTTTTTTTTTCGCGGTACAATTCTTTAACTCTTCGCTGCAATATTTCTCTTGCTCTGGCCAAATTCGATTTCGAAGTTCCAACCGAAATATTCATCTCCTTGCCAATTTCTTTATGGTTCATTCCTTCAATCACAAAAAGATTAAAAACCATTCTATATCGGGGTGTTAAATCCTGTATCACTTCAATTAATTCCGATGCCGATATTTTAGCTAAAATGTCATCCGAAAAATTTGGCGTTTCATACGTTCCAATATCTTCTACCGGGTATAATAAACTCTGTTTCCGATATTTTTCAAGCGATACATTTACCATTATTCTCCTTATCCAACCTTCGAATGAACCCTCGTGCCTAAACCCATTTATGTATTTAAAAACCTTTATAAAACCATCCTGTAAATTATCTTCAGCCTCGGTTTTATCTTTTGAAAACCTTAAACAAACCCCAAACATTTTAGGGGCAAAAAGCTCATAAAGCTTTGCCTGCGCACGCACATCATTAGACACACATTTCTTTATTATCTTTTTTAGGTCTTCCAAACTTCGTCGCTAATGTTTTTTCAAAAGTAAGGATAAATTTCACTCTTGTTTCAGAAATCTACATCCGCTTGTTTTATAGCTTTTTCTTTTACCTTTTGAAAACACGGAATAGATGAAATGATTCAATAAAAGGTTGCGTGAGTAACAAAACTTCTATAAAATCCATTTTTGATTTACAGAATTACAGAAATTTTGATTCTCTGTTTTACGCAACCTTTTACAAGACGATACCATCTTTGATAAAGAATTATTACTTTTATCTAAATATCTAACATCAAAAAAATGAAACAATTTATAACTTTTATAATCCTGCTACTTTTGGGTGCAAATGTTTCGTGCCAAAAAGAAAATGATAGCACCGATGAAAATAGAATTATCAATCTGGACGAAAAGTCTGCACAATTAATTGAAGCCGATAATGCTTTTGGATTAGAAGTTTTTCAGGAAATCAGAGAAGAGAGCGACGATGAAAATATTATGATTTCGCCACTTAGTATTTCGGTGGCTCTGGCAATGGCATACAACGGTGCAGACGGCGAGACTAAACTGGAGATGGAAGATGCTATGAAACTTAATGGATTAACAACTGATGAAATTAATGCCTCGTACCAAATGCTGATTTCTGCCCTTCAATCGCTCGACGAAGAAGTTGTTTTTGAAATTGCCAATGCTATTTTTTATGCTCAGGGATTTACGGTAAAATCCGATTTTATTAACACCAATAAAACTATTTACAATGCTGAAGTAGAAAGCCTTGATTTCCTTTCGCCCTCAGCAGTCGTAACAATTAATAACTGGGTTGCAGATAAAACCCACGATAAAATTCTTACAATAATTGAACAATTAAACCCGCTCGACAGAATGGTTCTTGTAAATGCCATTTATTTTAACGGAATATGGACTACTCAGTTCGACGAGGAAGGAACTCACCTTCATAACTTTTCAAAAAACAATGGTACAACAT
>Ga0307988_1001049_pt1 | contig 16748 bp, 13 predicted proteins | sample EllFjometagen183_FD_203166 | JGI IMG/M metagenome (GOLD analysis project Ga0307988, IMG submission 203166) | Marine microbial communities from Ellis Fjord, Antarctic Ocean - #183 | ecosystem: Environmental > Aquatic > Marine > Unclassified | place: Southern Ocean | collected 2014-10-08 | reverse complement strand
ATGATAAGTTTTCTAAAAATTACTATTGCGATAGAAATAAAAATGCTCAAGGAGAAATGAAGGCAGCTTTACGATCATTGCCAGAAACAGAAAAATTTGAAGCAGAAAAAATGATTCACGAGGCACGGAATAACATATCATAAGAATAGCAAAAGCAATATCCCCAGACAGCCTTAATGGAACGTCTCTGCCTCTGGGACTTTTCATCTTTACCTCTGCCTGTGGTATCACCAAGATACTTCCAATTGGCAGCTTTATAACAGATTCCGTAAAAACACTCGGTATCAACAAAGTTGTTTAATAAAAAGACAGGGCTCTCACAGAGCCCAGCCTTTAATTCAAAACAAAATCCACTCTGAGGCCACTAGTAGAAATCAATACCCAGTATGTTGTCAGGATGAGATTCCAATATTTCTAAAATTACCCCTGTCTGATAGGAACAATAATAATTTCAACCCGACGGTTCATGGCATGATCTGATGATATAGGACGAGATTCACCATAACCAACTGGCTGGATTCGTTGAGGTGACAGACCATTGTGTAGCAGTTCATTTTTTACTGCTTCAGCTCTTTTTTCTGACAACACCTGATTATATTCTTCCGAACCTCTGGTGTCGGTATGTCCACCTACTTCAATTGTTGTCTGGGGATATTTATTCAAAACTTCGGAAATTCGTCTAAGCTCTGAATACGCTCCTGGTTTCAGTGCACTAGAATCATAATCAAAGAAGGCTTCACCTTTAAACGTAGCTCTTAAAATATCCTGTTCTCTGCTAATGCTGGCAGATTCTGAAGCTGCTATGGCATTACGCAAATCCTGTTCCTGCATATCCATATAGCGACCGATCTGATTTCCTGCCAAACCACCTAATGCAGCACCAATTCCAGCTCCAATCAGGGTAGCTTCCGTATCACCACCAATGACTTGGCCGAGAATAGCTCCCACACCGGCACCAACGCCTGCTCCGACAGCAGTGCCCTGTCCTTGTTTGGTTTGAGTACTGGCACAGGAAATGAGGCTGATAAACAGCATTAAACTAACCGCAGTCAAAATAATTTTTTTCATCTATTTAATTTCCTAATTATTTAATGGTATATTTATTTTAAACATTTTCTTAAAACAACAACACCAATTTTTTTTTAAACATTGTTCAATCTCCTTTTTATTTTGATTCTTATAAACACCAAAAAATTTAAACATGACCAACTGCAAAAACGCATCAGTCTATTCTTTTAATTTTATTTCCAGGTTACCATCTCCAACTGTGATCGACTCCACACCATCCGAAAAATCCTTCCAAAAGCCTTCATCAGCACCAAACTCCTGGACTAAATCTATATTCTTAATCCCGCCCAGCCAGCTGTTTGGAATCGGTACACCCATCAAACTAATTCCTTTGAGCTTAACTATAGGCCTCTTTTGTCGATATGCAAGCTCTGCTCCACCGCGAAGTCGTAGCGTTTTTCCTCCCATTACAGGAAAATCCTGATCAATTGGTACAAGAAGTTTAAAACTGATAATATTTTTTGTAAAATCGATGGCGAGTTTTTCAGCCAGATCTGTATTCTTGGCAAGCAGTGCATTAACCTCTCGTTCAGTAAATTTAATTGTCCTGCTAGCACCCTCCTCACTATATGCTTTAGGCTTAAGCTTTCCGTCATGATCAAATTCATCTTTATCCGGATCTTTGCCCTGATCAAATGATAGCCCTGAAGATTGATTCCCTGAGGTGGTTGCATCTATTGCAGCAAAACTATCTATTTTTTGTTCTAATCGTTGTTCTTCCTTGGGAGTTAGTACTACGGGTTTAAAAGCTGATGGGAAAAAGTAATATTTAACCAGCAGTAACGTGACAATGACAGTCACTGTTATTACTGCAACGACAATTCCAAAAACCTGCATTCCCGAAAAGCCACTTTTTTTTACAGACTCAAAACTGCTCTGCTCGCCTTCAGTATTATTCATTCCTGTGGTAATTTTGTTATCTTTTATCACGTTGTTAACCTCATCTATGATGTTTTTGATAAAGAAGCCATATCAATATTTTTTATACCTGTAAAGGAGTATTGATAATTCGGTTTTTGTGAAAAATAACCATTATTAAATTTGATATCTCAATCTATTTTGCATTCACATTTTGAAGATTAAACTGATTATTAAATAACAGGATTATAAACTATTCTTTCTAATTCAACTTAGTAAAAAGTTATGCCTGATTGCACTCAATGCTCATTATCCTCATGGAGATCGATTGACTGGTGCCTTTTAAACCTAACGTTTCCCTGCGCCATTTATTGATCATTTTAATAAAAAAAATTCCGAAAATTAATTACTGCTACAAAGGCCACCGGATGGATTTGGAAACCATTTATAAGGCGGCTCTTTGATTGCACCGACAATCTGATTGGTTCGGCACGTATCACCGATCCCAGGAGATAGTCTTAATATTTGATTTGACAATTTTTACTAGGAAGAGATAATAATGAAAGATAATAATGAAAGTCCGAATAAAAGGAGAATTCTATGAGGAATAAAATCACTGCCATCCTGATTGCCATCACCCTTACGATTTGCTATGCCCTGCCTGTTTTTGCAGGTCAGGCCCCGGTCCAGAACGGAGAGCATAAAAAGTACCATTTTTCGGGCCAATTAGAAGAGGTGACCACCTATTCAAACAGTAAAAAACATGGCCCCTATAAGCATTATTACAGCGGTGGAAAGATTCTGACAGAAGGTCAGTATATTAACGGAAAAAGGGATGGCATCTGGAAAATTTACGATTCTTCCGACTATTATCTTGAGCTGGAACGCTCTTATCAAAATGGTAATCTTACATGGGAAAAGAAATATAACAGCAGAGCAATTCTTATCTGGGAAAACCATTATACCCAGGTCAACGGAAAAAGGAAAAGACATGGGCTTAGAAAATTTTGGCATCACAACGGCAAAGTACAATTTGAAGAAAAATATAATAATGGAAAGATGGTTGACGGCACATACAAAAGATATCGTGACAATGGAGTTCTTGCATCAGTGAAAACTTATAAAAATGGAACTCTGGAGGGTGAGGCTGTTTTTTATCATAAAAATGCGAAACTTAAAAAAAAACTGATCTATAAAAAAGGAAAGATTGCAGACGGCCTTTTCAAAGAATTCACTAAAAAAGGCAGTCTCGGCAGGGAAATAAACTATAAAAACGGTAAAAAAGATGGCCCCTATAAACAATACTACAGCGATGGCACAATCCATGAACTGATTACCTATAAAAATGATATCATGCATGGTAAAAATATTCGTTATAAGAAGAACGGGAACCCCATCTACGACTATGTCTATGAGAATGGAAAACTTGCAGACGGAAGCTATAAAGAGTATTTTTCAAACGGTGAATTAAAAAAAGAATTCACATATAAAGGAAGAGAGTTAGACGGTCAGTACAAAGAATATAGCAAAGAACACATGGGCAAAGAGATCTACCTGAAAAAATTCTACCACTATTTAAATGGAAAACAGCACGGCGAAAATACAGAATATTATAAGAAAAAAGGCAAGGATACCATTGTACTGAGAAAATACATCTATGAGAAGGGTAAGATTGTAGATGGCAGGTATACTGAATATGGGGCCGACGGACAACTGGCAATGGAAGTGACTTACAAAAACGGGGTAAAACAGGGCCAGGAAAAAAAATATTGGTACAATGGGAGTGTATATCGCATAGTAACTTATATCAATGGAAAGCGCCATGGCGAAGAAACCACTTATTCAAAGAAAGGGGTGATCAAAAAGGTAATCTATTTTCACCACGGCACACAACTGCCTGAATATAAAAGCTATCATGCATCAGGATCGCCCTTAAGAATTGTTGCATACGAGGGTAACCATGTCTACGTGGAAAAAAAGTATAATAAAACTGGAAAACTGACGTATGAAGAGAAAAAAACAAATACGATCCGTAAAAAGATAGAGGTAAAAGAAAAAACAGCTAAAGCTAAAAGTTACATAAATAAGGCTCTTAATTTAAGAAAGAAAAAAGATTATACAGGCGCCCTTTCTGAAATTGATAAGGCTTTGGCAATAAAACCCGGCTATTCCTGGGCATATTCCATTCAAGGGTTATGCTACGATGAAAATAACCAATTGGATAAGGCGGTGCTGTCATTTTCAAGGGCAATAGAATTATCACCGAAATTCCAGGGAGCCTACAACAACCGTGGGAATGCTTATAAAAAGCAAGGCAATTACGACCAGGCCATAAAAGATTACAACAAAACTATTGAGTTGAAGCCGGATTATGCATTTGCATACAACAACCGGGGGGTTTCTTATGAGAAGCAAGGCAATTACGACCAGGCCATAAAAGATTACAACAAAACTATTGAGTTGAAGCCGGATTATGCAGACGCATACAATAGCTTGGGGTGGTTATATGCAACAGCCAAAGACACCAATTACAGAAACGGTCCCAAAGCCGTTCAATTCGCCTCAAAATCAATCTCTATGAAAGAAAACGCTGGCAGTATAGACACATTAGCCGCCGCCTACACCGAAGACCGGCAATACTCCAAGGCCATAGAAACTTATAAGCGGGTAATGGAAAAGAACAACGCCTTCATAAAGAGCTACCAAAAATCTCTAAAAGAAAAAGGCTGCTATTCAGGCCCGACCGATGGAAACCGTACCTCGGAAATCGACAAAGCCATAGAAGCCTGTGTCATGCAGGGAAAATATTTATAGAAATTTTACATAAGGGATAATTATGAGACCTATGCAATTTTAAAAAACTGATTCTGATCGGGTGAACGGCTGTCTCTGGGACTTTATTGAATCCAATGGCAGATTCCTGGGCATACCTCTTAGTGGAAAAACCCGAGCCATCAAATATAGTCAGATAATGGTAAGGGAGTGATAAGAGGAAAGGCTGCTGACAATAAACATATTATAACTGATTTTATATAGGGGAATTACTATGAAAAAAACATACTTTTCCAGCGTTAATACCTGTTTCAAAAGCATTCTTATTATGCTGGCAATATTCTTTACTCTTTGTATTTTTTTAAACCCTGCAAACGCTGGAGAAGATTTGGCATTTGAGAAACAAGGGCAAGATGGAGAAATCATCCTGGCCAAAGCCTATAAAAGTAAAAAATTGGGCCGGCTGTATGGCTCAAAGGTGCCCAATTTACCATGTAATGCCTCCTATACAAGAGGCTCCAACTCAAACGGGGCATATATCAATGTGGCGGCACTTGACACCCAATGCAAATATTTTGAAGGTGTATATTACTGGGTCCCCTCTTATAAATTATATTGCAAAAATCCTTCTGACTGTTCAAACAATTATCTGCGCAATATTCCAGCGCCGTAGAAACAGGGGGAAATGCTCCATAAACAACTGATGTAGAGAATTATTTATTGTATTGAACTGTCCTTAATAATGGAGGCGAAAATGGTATCCCAGGGTAAAGGCTGTAAGACCTTTCTGAAAAATAGCATTCGGCTGATACAGGTTGTAGTATTAATTTGTATCCTAAAACCTGCTGTGGCTTATTCCCTCCAGGATCAATACAGATTTCCCTGTGAAATTGATTCCAAGTTCCAGGGTGATGATAAAATTTATTCAGAAATTAAATATGAAACCGCTCGTAAATTTATCAAAGGGTACTTAAAAGATGCCTCTCTGACAGAACTGTACACCTCATTAAACTGTATAAGTGATGCCATAACTCTTGATCCTGAAAAAGCCAAATACTGGGTGATCCTGGGCAAGGTGCATTCTCAGATGGCTGCCCATAAAGTGCTGATGGCAAACACCAATGCAATCCATGCCTATGAGCAGGCCCTGGAACTGGATCCCACTGACACGGCTGTCATGATACTTTTAGGGGTCAAGCTTACTGAGACAAGCCAGTATGGGGATGCACTGGTATATTTTGAGACAGCGCTTAAAAAAACGCCCTACCTGACCACCTATGACACAATTCAGTGGATGAATGTTGCCTACCTTGCCGGAAGCCAGACAAAGCAGGGGACACTGTTTTATGAACAGATGGTAAAACAGAACCCTGAACTCCTTTATTTATACATTTTCAAAGCAATCCTGCACCAGGCGCATTTTGATTTTTCCCAGGCTCAAAAGGATCTTTTAAAGGTAATTGCCAATGATGACATAAAAAAGGATACAAAAAAAATTGCCCAAAAGCTTTTTCAGGAAATTAAAAAACAGGAAGGCGCAAAATGATTAAAACATCCGTGATTGCCACTATAATCGTTCTTATTTTTGCAACGTCATCGTTTGCCCGTGAATCAACTGAAAAGCTGGCAGACAGACTTCTTGAAGGGCAGAAGGCCTTTGAGATTTTAAAGCAGCAAAGGGACAGCGGGATTACCCGGATAATGAATAGTGGCACCTTGTCATCAAAGGGCAAACAAAAAGCCATAAGAAATCTTCAGGAAGGATTTTTAAAAAACAGCAGAAAAATACATATTAAATATCGAGAACCATTTGTACAAAGGATTATCCAGGAAACTAATGCAAAACTGCCTGACGCTAACAAAATAAAAAGAGGATTGGGTTCGGATATCTATCTGCGGGATACAACTACCGGCAAGGTGATCAAAGACGCCAAGGGAAGAAAGATTCTGAATTCTAAACACCGCGGATGGCAGGGAGATTTGGATCTTGGTGGTGACCCCCGGGCCGTGGAAAAGTTGAACAAATCATTCAACAGTCACGGTGTAAATTTAAGCAGCAATACGATGAATGCACCTGGTTTTAAGGATTTTAAAGAGGTGGAGGTCACCATAAATGTGGAAGGCCGGATGGACAAACCCGGCAGTTCCGGCCACCTTACCCAAACTCAAATGGATGCCTTTTCAAAAGAAACCTATGTTTCCGTTGGTATGAAGAAAAATCAAGCAGGAAAGAAACTGGTGGAAACCAACGATCATGTTAAAAAAGCGATTAAGGGGCTCAATTCAGATGCGGCATTTCTTGTGTCAGCAAAAGGAGAAGGGGCCCTGCAGGGAATGAGCAAGGGGACGCTCAAATCAATAGATTCCGGGGGTGTTAAACAAACCCAACTCAATAAAATATTGGATGAGGTCGGCTATAAAGGCGGAACAGATAACTTTACCAAACAGCTACAAGATCTGAAAGGCGGGCACCTCGCACCCGGTGTGGGTCTGGATAAAAAAAATGCCGAAGCATTCAAGGCAGGCTGTAAGAAAGTAACCCAGCAGGCTGTGGCAAATAGTAAGAAAGTAGCTGCCCTGGAAATAAAAACCAAAAAAATCAAAATTGAAAAACTCAAAAAACTGGCCAACTCACCAGACACCCCGGATCATTTGGCCAAAAAATACAAAAAACTGTCCAAATATTATCAGGAGGAGGTTGCCGACTCGAAAGTAAAAATGAAGCAGTCAGCCCTTGCCAACCAAGAAAAACTCAAAGGCGGAAATTACGATACTTTTTATGAAAGGAATTCCGGCAAAACACCCAAAGGTGCCCCAGCGATTATTCAAAAACCAGCCCTGCCGAAAACCTCAAGAATTAACGCCATCAAAAAAGGGCTTAAACCCGATCTCATGAGTGTGGCCGGATACGGTATGTCGGCATATTTAATCTATGATACCTGGCAAAAACGCCAAAAGGGTGAAATAACCCAAAACGAAGCCACCATTGAAATAGCAGGAGAAATCGTGGATACCGGTTTTGGCGTTGTTGTCGATGTTGGAACCGCAAGTGTGGTAACAGGTGCCGCAGTAACAGGGGCTGTCGGTACAATAGCTGTAATGGCAGCTCCTATGGTGGTTACGGCAGGGACTGGTTATTTAGTTACAGATGCTACCAAGGAAGGATTAAAGCTGGTTGCGGCTTTAAGGAACGAGGATATTTCCACCAGGATCGCAGATGCCAAGGTCCAGGAGGCGGTCAACACCTTCAAGCTTGAAGTGAACGAACTGATGAAATTAGGGGTGACCACGGGAGATTGGAGATATTTTTCCAAAGCCGACGATATCGTTTCCAAACTTGCAAACATGTATACGGTCACAAAAGACGAGACAATAAACCAGGCCACTATCATTCTTTTTGACCAGGTAGACAACGTCAAAGGATTTCTTGAAGAAAAATATGGTGTCTCTATCTATGCGGTTAAAGAGAAAGTTGAAAACGAGCGGGGAGAAGCCCAAAAAGAAGCAATGCTTAAAGCGGGACAGGGGGAGATTGCCTTTGGGGAAATGCAGACACAAAATATCAGCTCCGGACATGTAAAAGCCGGTGATACCTTGTCCTTTAAAGTCCAGCGTCTTGGTAACTGGGATGAAAAACATACAGTGGAATGGCTGGTCAACGGAGAATCTTTTAAAAAAAAACCAGCGGCCAATGGTAAAGCAAACCGACTGACCATGGGGTCACAATATTTTGATTCAGGTCAGTATACGGTGGCAGTTCGGGCCATGGATAATGCCACCGGCAAGATTATAGCCCATGCTGCCACCCGTTTTACTCTGAAGGGAACAGACGTTGCACCAATCGAGCAAACAAAAGATGATGTCCAAAAAGAACAGGTGACAAGTCCGTCTGGTGCAGCAAATTCAGATGACACTTCTTCTAACCAAAATGAACAAGGCCTAGGAGTACCTGATCCTTTAGATAAAGATTTGGCCGGCGGTCAAAAACCATATAAAAAGACTGCCGCTAATAGTGATGATCCCTGTAGAAATGACAGTAACCCAAATTTTACCGGTCAGATAAAAAATTATCGGCCAGGGCCAGGGCGCACTTTGCGTTACACCTCTGATGTGGTCAATTGCGAAGAACATGGCTTTAAAACCTGGTATTATAAAGACGGCAGCATTGTTCAGAAAGCAACCTTTCGCCATGGCAAACAAAACGGCCTGGAGCACCGCTTTGATAAAAATGGCAAAATGGAGCATGAAAAAAATTATCTGGACGGGAAAGAAATTTCCTGGAAAGATTATTGGGAGGATGGGACCTTATCGCGTACAGGACAGCGAAAAAACGGCAAGAACATCGGCGTACACATGTCGCTCAGTAAAGAAGAGACATATCTGGAACGGTCTACCACCACCTATAATAACAACGGTACTGAAATCAGTGACATAATAGAGAAATGGTTTAATGATGGTCGTTCAAAAAAAGAGGAGTGGGGGCCTGATGATAAATGGCTTGAATCCATTCGGTTTGATAAAAACGGTAAGTGTGAATCCCGCCATACGCCTGGAATGGTAGAGCATGATCCTTTTCAAAAATGTGATGCTAAAAAAGAGTGTAGTGGTCAGCAGGCACCAACTTTGGCTACACCGGCTAATCTTCAGGGTAACGGGCAAAAAATCACCGCCGGTGATGGTAATTCTTCAAACCCCGAAACAGGTAAGAAAGATCCCAAAAAACAAACGACATCGAAATGCATCACAGGCAGTGAAGATGATCTGCCGCTAATAAAAAATAAAATTGATCATTTACTCAGTGAACAACGTCAGGTTCGCCAGGAAATGAATTTGTTTCTGGAGAAGGCCAAAACCAAGGCCACTGAAACACGCCAAGGTGTCAAAAGAGTGAATGGATGGATAAAGCTTAGCAAGAGTGACCAGGCACAGGTGCGGGCTGGAACAATGAGCGAAGAAACCTATAGAAAAAATTGGATTGAAACCGGGAAATGGCAAGCAGTAAAAAAAGACAGACAGGAAGTTGGTAAGTTGAGGGAACTTTCCCTTAAACTGGAAGGCCAGTACAATAAAAAAAGACTAAGATACAATGAGATTGCCCGGAAGCTGAAACAAGTTTCTGTGTTTTTAAAAAATAAAAAATGTGCTGAAATGAAGTCTGTGCTGGATATATAAACTTCCAAATTGCCAAAGGACCAACTAGAGGGCCAATTAGATTTATGAGATAGTGGTCCTATTGTTTTTCAGTATGGGGTTTTTTAGCATGCTGTGTATATTACCAATAATTTTCTTCAAATTATAGAAATCTAAGTTAATTTGTTCATTATTTGTCGGGCGGAAACTAAAAAAGGAGTTGTTGAATGCACCTGAACCGTTTGCTTGATCTTCTTGAACAATTTGATCCCGGTTTTAAATTACCTGATATAATTGACATGCCTGTCATCCCGTCATTCCTTGGGGTTCAGGCAGGCCAATCCCTCAATCATCTAACTGTTCATGTACAGGAATTTTATAATTTTAATACGCTCGATAAAAAAACATTAGAAACGGCTTTAAACTCTATTGGGTCTGTTTTGACGGAAAAGGGTTATTATTTTAAAACCCGGGCCGGATGGCTCAATGCAAATCCGGCTGTTATATTGGTCTCAGCAGATGGTGAACCTTTAATAAAGTGTTTAAAAGTCATCTGTTTTGCAAAAGAGGGTTTAATCAACCAGAAAACGGCAACTAAAGCAATAAAACGATTCGAAACTGCTTTAAAAAATCAGAGATCAGAATTTTTTGTAAAAACCATCATTCCTTTAAATCGTCTGGGCACAACGGTTTTATAAAATTTCATTTTCATTTTTAGTGGCGCCATGAATCCAAATGGGTTTTTCGCGTGGTTAGCCAAAAAAGAATCAGGAAAAAAATGCAAGATAATTTGATTTCAAACTACTGTTAAAGTCAGTTCTAACTTTTTGAATCTGGTCAAATTTTAATACCAGGATTTAATTAAGCCTTGAAGATAAAAGAGCATCAGCCCCATCCCATTTTTTATCTTCAAGTATTTCTGGATTGACTTGGATCAGCCAATCACCTTGACCAGATCAATGAGGTTTTGTATTTTTTTGATGGTGGATTGGAGGCTTTTGACGCTGATTGACAAAAGCACGTCAGTGATGTAATCGTTAGATTTTCAAGCGAGTGCAATGCGCCCGGTTTGATAACAAACAATCAAAGGCCTTATGGTATTTTTTTCCAAAAACAAAATAAATATGATTATCTCTTTGACTTCCTTATGTCTAATTTTTGGTTGCGTACAAAATGCATTGGTAGGTAAATCTAAAAAGAATATACATGCCGATATATGGATTGAGCCATTTCTTGGTATGAATTTTGTCTGGGTGCCCAAAGGATGTTTCCAAATGGGATCCTTTTTGGGAAAAGATAATGAAACGCCGCCACACAAAGTATGTCTTGACGGGTTTTGGATTTCAAGGACTGAGGTGTCGCAAGCTCAATACAAAAAAATTATGGGGACCAATTCATCTCATTTTAAAAAGGGAGGAGATTACCCTGTTGATCATATTTCATGGTATGATGCGAAAGATTTTATATTAAAGCTGAATCAAAAAACAAATCTATTGTTTAACCTTCCCACAGAGGCTCAGTGGGAATATGCTGCAAGAAGCCAGGGCAAGGATAATTTATATGCAGGCAGATCGAAGTTAGATCAATTGGCATGGTATGATGCCAATTCAAATGGAGAAACGCATCCTGTTGCTACAAAAGCTCCCAATGATTTAGGTATTTATGATATGAGCGGCAATGTCTGGGAATGGTGCGAGGATATTTACGATAAAGATGCGTATTCCAAACATTGCCGCAACAATCCATTGATGCTGTCGGGCAGTCATAAAAGAGTTGTTAGAGGTGGCAGCTGGTATTCTGTACCTGAATATACAAAAGTTTTTTATCGCCATAAAGAAGACCCTGAAGATATAAGAGTAACTACTGGTTTTCGTTTGATCAGGACAGAATAATCATTAATAAGATTGTGTTTAAAAAAAAATTAAAACTAATATATATTCTCATTTATAATTGACAAATAATTATGCAATGGCGTCCATATAAAATAAAAGATCCGAAGCGAATTAAAATTATATTTTCTCCCTTATGTTTTGTTTTTATCTTTCTTGTTTTTTTAAATGCAAACGCTCTTATGCCACCCGGCCATTATGACGGGCTTGCACAAAATTCAAAGGTCAAAGCAATAGCAAAGATAAGAGAAGACTGGTTTTTATATTTTCATAAAAATAAAATATCAGGATATCTTAAATTGAGTTCATATCAAAATCCAGATACAGGCATATTTCAATTTGACCAGGAATTCCTTACAGGAGACTTTGATGGGAATCGTCAGCTTTTCTCTATCAATACTCAATACCGAGATTACAAAACCATTAAGATAGAAAGAATTTTAATAAAGCATACGGATTATTTGATAAAAGAAACAATTGTTTATCCTGAAAAAAAATATGAATTCAAATCCATTGATAACCTTGATATCAAAATAGGGCCATTGGTGGAAGAAACTGTTGATGTTATACCCATTCCCCAAAAAACAATAAGTGATTTTTTGGTATTCAATTATATAAAAAAACTTTTATACCAAAAAAGGACTTTTTATATAATTAATCTTATTGAAACACTTGACCTTAATTTGAAAAAAAATATATTGATTCGCTACGAGGGAAAGGATGAAAACAAGGATAATCTTCATCAATTCTCTCAAACAGGATCTTTTAAAGCCTTGTATTGGCTTGATAACGATCATAATGTTATAGAAGCCATCTGGGATAAAGACAAACGATTTATCAGAACAGATAAAATGACCGCTATGACATGTTTACAATGACTGGCGGGTATAAAATGGATACTTGACAATGATGAGCGATAGGCCTGCAAAACTGTAGTGAGGCAAGACGGACCGTTTCGGATATAGACTGGCTTTATGGCAAACGATTATGGAAAGACCATGAGCAGGGCATGGTGGAACTATATATAGAATCAAGGCAATAGGAGCAAAGCGCAATACGACTATGAGAAAAGTATTTTACTCTGCTGCCGGAATTCTATTTGTAATTCTGATTATAATGGTATACCCGAGATTTAACCCGCATCCCCCACCTTACAGAATGCATATGAAATCCGCTTTAAAGGCTTTCCATACCGGTTGCATCATATTTTGGGAAGTGAATAACACAGACCTTCCCTGCAATCAGGAAACTGCCTTTAAACAACTTTTCAAAGACGGATCTTCCCCACCAGCGTGGGGAGAAGAACTAACGATCAAAGGGGGAGGTACGCCGGAAACTTTTTCCGCCACCGCATTTCATAAAAAGAGTATTCAGATGTTTAATATAAACGCTCAAGGAGAGATCGAAGAAGTTTCAGTACCAAAACCTTAGAGGAAGAAGGGCAATCTGTTCTTTGTAAGTTGTGTAAGGCCGGGGGGTTCTGATGTGGTCAAGTAAAAACGGACACTTTTCTTAAGCTGCTTTTTTTAATTTCCACAATTTTTCATATCCTTTTGGACTGATATTGCCCAAGTAAGAATGCCGTCTTTTGTTATTATAAAAGATCTCGATATAATCAAAGATATCTTTTATTGCGCCTTCCCTTGTTTTGTGATTATTAAAGAAAATTCTTTCGGTTTTAAGGCTCCCAAAAATCTCTAAAAGAAAAAGGCTTCTATTCAAGCCCGACCGACGGAAACCGTACCTCGGAACTCGACAAAGCCATAGAAGCCTATGTCATGCAGGGAAAATATTTGTAGAAAGTTTACATAAGGGATAATTATGAGACCTATGCAATTTTAAAAAACTGATTCGGATCGGGTGAACTGCTGTCTTAAGGAAATATCATTTCGCAAATATGTAAAAAATAGGCTTGTTTATTTGAAAATTGAATCTCTCATTTACTCCATTTTTCTATTTTTTTCTCGTTTTTGGGCCTATAAAAAAATAAATGGTCAGTAGTGGGGAACCTTGTATTCATAGGGCTCAGTCCTGACAATATTTGGGGACCACTATATCTGGTATCTTATGCTTTTCCAGAATAGCACTTCCCATTCAAATATATGAACCGCAGGCATCATTTTTGGACATTCTTCCAGAGTGTTTTTTATGTATAGATCACATTTTAGCAGATTCTAAAAAAAGATTTTCCGGTGACTGAATAAAAATTATCTGTATCTCCAATAAAGATTAAAAATCCTTTATCTATTTGGGTCATTCATATGGGAAATATAGAATCCGGTCCCCCCGGTGGCCTTGACCCTGCTTATGCATAAATCAATCCATTAAGAATGAACAGTAAGGTATAAAAAATAAATTAAAAAAAATACAGGTTAAACAAAGAAAATGCATTATATGTGTATTAAATGGCCCCTCAAAGCAAAAAAGGCTTTCCCCCAAAAAGCTGAAAACCCTTGTCATTAATTGGCTGGGTGATAAGGATTCGAACCTTAATTGACGGAGTCAGAGTCCGTAGTCCTGCCGTTGGACGATCACCCAGCAAAATAATGATTGATTTTTATACCTCAAGCATGTTTCTTAGTCAAGAAATATCTGGATTCAAAGATTGTTAAAAATAAGTCAAATATGGTATATAAGACTTTAAGTATTCCGTATTTTTTCATAAATATTATATGTGGGGGGGGAATGACTGTTACAGTATTGATAAAAAAAAGGTCGCGCCTGGAGATGAAACCCTGCTGGAAGAGTTATATCGGGAAATGAGAAGTAAGGCTTTAAATCAGAAAGGCTCTATCGGAGCTGAAACATTAAAAAGGGTGGGTGTTGCTGGAGAGATTCTGATTATCAGTAAATGGCAGCATATTGATGATTGGTCAAAATGGCTGGTCAGTCAAGAAAGGAGGGCCTATCAGGAACAAATTGATAGCCTTACCAGCTCTGAAACTAAATTTGAGATTTATGTACATTAATTCAGGAAAAACAGATTGCTAAAAAACCTCAAGGATATTGAAAAACAATTAACAAAGCTGTCGTCTTTTGCAGTGGCGTTTTCAGGTGGTGTTGACAGTTCATTTCTTCTGGCTGTGGTAAAAAAAGTCAATCCTGAAAAATTACTTGCCATAACTGTATCATCACAATTTGTGCCAAAAAGAGAAATTGAGTCTGCAAAAAGAATCGCCCGTTCAATCGGGGTTGAACATATCTGTCTTAATGTGGACATTCTTGAAAATGAAGATGTGGCTCGCAATACGACCCAGCGGTGTTACTATTGTAAAAAGCAATTATTCTCACTTATACGACAGACTGCTGAAAACTTGGGAATCAGCACCTTGCTTCATGCGGTAAATCTGGATGATTTAAAAGATTTCCGGCCAGGATTAAAAGCCTCAAAAGAACTGGGTTTCCTTTCTCCTCTGGCAGATGCAGAGTTTACTAAATCAGATATCCGGCGGCTTTCAAAAGAACTTGACCTTGAAACCTGGGACAAGCCATCACAATCCTGTCTGGCAACGCGGATTCCTTATAATATTAAAATAAAGCATGAACCTCTTGTTATGGTTGATAAAGCAGAAGTTTTTCTACAGAACCTGGGATTTGCTCAGGTGCGTGTGAGATGCCACGGGAAATCAGCCAGGGTTGAAGTTGCACCTGAATTGGTTGAAACTATATTTAACAAAGAAATCCGGCAAAAGATTTCAATAGTTTTTACAAAAATTGGATTTGAGCATACCAGTATTGATATAGATGGTTATAAAACAGGAAAGATGAATTCTCAAATATTCACTGGTAAAGTCGAGCCTGATATTTGTAATAAGGATTGAGAAACATGGTATAGTGCAGGAATAAATTGAAAAATTGGTAAAGTAAAAATAATGAAAAACCGCAGTCTTAAAAACAGTAAATTTTAAGACTGCGGTTTTGGTTTTATAAAAATTGTGGATTATCTTTTCTGAATTTCGAGATCACTGAAAAAATATCCGATTTCAAAAGCAGCTGTTTCAGGTGCATCAGAACCATGAACAACATTTTTTTCTATATTTGTTGCATAATCTTTTCTGATAGTGCCTTTTTCTGCTTCTTCAAAATTAGTGGCTCCCATGAGCTTTCTGTTTCTTGCAATCACATCTTCTCCTTCGAGAACCATGACAACAATAGGTCCTGAAGTCATAAAATCAGTTAGACTGCCAAAAAACGGGCGTTCTTTATGAACATCATAAAATCCTTGAGCCTGGATTTTTGTCAGATGAATCATTTTTATGGCGGCTATTATAATACCATCGGTTTCAAAACGTTTAATTACTTCACCAATCACGTTTTTTGCAACCCCATCGGGTTTAATTATTGATAATGTTCTTTCCACAATCTAAATCCTTTCAAAATATTATTAAAAATTATCTTGAAAACTACCATAAAACCGTAATATAGTCAATGTTTATACAGAGGTGCAAATTTTAACAAAACCATACGCAGATCTCACTATTTCAAATATAATGAAAATTTTAAGGATTGCAGTTACAGGATCAGCAGGCTCGGGAAAGAGCCTTGTCTGTCAGCGGTTTAAAACACTCGGCCTGGTTACTCTGGATTGTGACGTTATCGCAAGACAGGTTGTGGAACCGGAAATGCCGGGGTTTAAAAAGATCGTAGAAGTGTTTGGTCGGTCTATAGTCCAAAAGGATGGGGCCCTGGACAGAACAAGATTGCGAAATGTCATTGTGGATGATGCCATACTGCGAAAAAAAGTGGAAGATATTTTACATCCCCAAATTTTAAGGGAGATGGTCCTGCAAATAGAAAATGCAGTGTATAAAGGAAAAAGAGCAGTTGCAGTTGAAGTGCCTTTACTTTTTGAATTGGGCATGAAGAAACAATTTGATGTCACGATTGCTGTCGTGGCGCAGGATATTGATCTTGTAAAAAGAATTTCTAAACGGGATGAAGTGTCAAATAAAAATGCCCAAAAGATGCTGAACCTGCAAATGGCCCAGGAAGATAAAATGGCAATGGCAGACCATGTTGTAATAAACAAGG
>Ga0307988_1001048_pt1 | contig 16757 bp, 16 predicted proteins | sample EllFjometagen183_FD_203166 | JGI IMG/M metagenome (GOLD analysis project Ga0307988, IMG submission 203166) | Marine microbial communities from Ellis Fjord, Antarctic Ocean - #183 | ecosystem: Environmental > Aquatic > Marine > Unclassified | place: Southern Ocean | collected 2014-10-08 | reverse complement strand
CCTTGGTTTTGCGGGGGCATCAATCTTTCCAAATAATGCGTCAAGAAGTGAATTGACGAAGCGATTAAACTTTTGTTGTGGTTCAAGCTGTGAAGTTCCAGCTTTTGCCTCCGATGAGTTTTTCTGGAGATCCTCTTGTTGAAGTTTTTGATCGTAATGTTTGCGTAACTGCGGATCAGAAAGAACCTTGTAGGCGTGATTCACCTGGCGAAACAGTTCGGCAGCTGTTTCCGCTCCACTGTTGCGATCAGGGTGAAAACGTTTAGCCAGGCTGCGATATGCGGATTTTATCCGTCGCTGCCCGGCATCTGGGGGAACCCCAAGGAGTCGGTAATAATTGAGTGCCATGAATATAGTGTCCTATGTCCAATTCCATCCATGGAACGACAAACTGCGATCTAATCAAGGATTAGAAGAAGCAATTAGCTTATCGACAGGTGCTCTGCAATATTTTAATGTTTTTTCAAAAGGACATGACTGGGGACAGATTTAAGCTCACTTGTCACTGTCCTCAGCTCAGGTTCCCGAGATCAAAAATTTAGCTTTGCTGGAAATTAACTTCAACGTCCTGACGGTGTGCTGGGTCAATTTTCCAGAGAGTGCGACTGTCAAAGTTGAAGGTTCTGGCAATGATGACATCTGGAAATTGATCCAGCCGGGTGTTGTAAATGGTCACTGAGGCGTTATAGAGTTCGCGGCGATCAGCAATCTGATCTTCAATTTCAGAAATCCGGTTGCCAAGCTGCCTGAAACCAGCATCCGCTTTCAGATCCGGATACCGTTCTACCACCATGAACAATGATTTCAGCGTGTCTGTCAGGGCATTCTGTGCCTGCAGTTTCTGCTCGTCACCTTGGGCTGAGTTGACCATTGAGCGGGCTTTAACCACCGCCTCCAGAGTTTTCTGTTCATGTTGCATATAGCCTTCACAGACCTTGATCAGTTTTGGTAACTCATCATAGCGCTGCTTGAGGAGGACGTCGATATTACTCCAGTTCTGCTCAATATTATTCTTTAACGCAACAAAACCGTTATAGATGATGACGGTGTAAATAATGAGACCAACTAATATCAGTAGAATAATTCCCAATGTGATCAAGCCACCCATAATTAATCTCCTTTTTAATTTTGGCAGTTATTATCTTAGAAATTTCAGCAATAGATAGATTGCTCCACCTGTCGCAGCTGCTGCAGCTAAAAACAGGGGAACACTATAGTAAAGATAGCGACTCGTCAGATCATCTTCCGAGTGGGTTTCAGTAATGATCAACGGCCGACCTTTCCTCTTACCGATAACAATATGTTCTTCCTGCTTTCTGCGCTGTTGCTTGTTCTGCAAAGATTCCTGTAGCACTTTTTCACCCACCGCATGGCGGGCAGAGTCCCATTCATCGGCACTGATTTCGCCATCGCCGTCGAAGTCAAACTGTTGCAGGTTCTGGGGATTACGTTTTAACTCACGTAAAGCTTCCATTTTTTGTTCCGCGATCGTTGGCCCCTCAGCGCGCTTGACTGAAGCATAACCCAAAACATAGATGAGAGTCCCATCAACGATAACTTCCTCAACCCATTTATCATCGCTGTCGTCACCAAGCCGCATCAACCCGACTTGCCCCGGTACCCCTTCTTGTTTTGAGCCGGCACTGACTCGACATCCTGCTGGGTTTATTTCAACTCGGCCGGTATCGTCTTCCAGCAGAAATGGGACATTATCACTACTACTGACACTGCTGACCCGCCATTGGTTGTTTCTCTCGCGGCGGTACTTGGTTAGGCGGTAATAAACACAGGGGGTGTTGGACATGGGTGAAATTAAAGCATAGCTGCGAATGGCCTGTCCTTTAACTTCAACCATTCCCATTGCCGCAGAACGAACCTTACTTGTGGGCGTGTTCTCAATCTGTCGCTTCATCCGTAGAAAATAGAAGGCATACCAGAGCAACAGTGTGGCGATAAAAATCGGAATAGCTCCCGAAGCAAAGGAGTAGTAGGCGATTTTGTTTAGTAACTCACCATTTGAAAATTCAGATAAAAAGATGAAGAATATAAAGATTGCCGCTCCTGCACTACCAAACCAAAAACCGGGTTTTGACCAACCGAGTCCGGATTTTGCTGGAGGAGGAGGGGGCAGTCCCGGATCTGAGGTGTCAGGGAGTGGCCTTGTCGGTTGTTCTTCAGGGCTTGTTGCATTATTGATTGCTGCACTGATCTCTTTGGGAACGGGCAGAATATCCTCTAATTGACCTTCTGCCATGAGGGCCGGATTCTGCATCAAAATTTCTGCAGTGGCGGCTTCGCCAGGATCAATCTCTTGCTGTTTCTGTGGCGGGCTGATTGCTCCAGATTTTAACAAGTCTGCCATCAGCCAACCGTAGCGGGCCAGGCTCAACAAATTTTGCCGTTGAGTTTCCGGGTTTTCCAAGTCCTCCCGGCGTAATGTCGCTCCAGGTAGATTGACCAGTCCAAAATCGGTTTGCAGGTGAAATTCTCCAGCGTACTCTTCTGCCAGTTTTAAAATCTGTTCCAGGTTTTGTTTGCTGCTCAGGGTCGCTCTGTCCCCCAGACCTTTCGGGTCAAATTTACCAGGGAAAATGCGTACGGCATCTTTGACTGCTTTCTTGTCATCCAGGAGGTAGAGGTCAAGGACGGGCTGACCCTGCAGGATGATCTTATGAACTTTGTTGTCTTCCAGGTGGCGGATATCATCTCGACCTCGGTAAGCATGACTGGAAAGAAGTTGTTTAACGCTCTTATCGGCGAGCTCCCCGGTGATTTCAGCAAAGATAGCAAGGATGGATGCACCTTTTGGAAAAATGACCTCTTTTTTTTGGCAATTGAAAATAATGCGATCTGTGTTGATTTGCAGGTTGCGGATTCTAAAAGGGACAAATCCTGCTTTGGTGGGTTCTACCAGCCAGTGAACAAAGCCTGCCGTGCGAAGGAATTCTGAAATCTTTGCCAACGCTTCAGGCTTACCTTTGGTTAACAGAGATAATCCTCTGCCTGTCAGGCGCTGTCGGCACTGGTAAATATCAAGTTGATATTTTTGTGACAGCTGCTTGAGAATCTCAGGCAAATTCTCGGGTGGTTTCTGCTGCTGTTCAACGATCAGATAGTTTAGTTGGGACATTGGCTCCGCAATCCATCTTAAATAGTAATTTTTGCTAATGTATATTATTTAAGGAATTGCATCAAGGGGAAATGGGCTAGTCGACAATGTTTTTAGCGAATTGAAACACGGTGTTTCATCAACGGCAGGCTAATCAGTAACTCTTCCCCGTAACTTTTTAACTTGGCTGTGTAGCTTCTTTTGCCCGATTCGCTTCTCCTTTGAGCTTTTACTTGGTCGGGTTTTTTTCCTTGGCTTTTGTGTCACCATGGCATCCTGAACAAGTGTCTGCAGCATTTGTAGTGCATTGATGCGATTCTGTTCCTGACTCCTGGTCTGTTGGGACTTAATAATAACAACGCCATCTTTGCTGATCCGATGATCGGAAGATTGTTGCAGGCGTTGCTTCAAATAGTCTGGAAGGGAAGAACTCTGAATATCAAAACGGAGATGAATGCCAGTGGAGACTTTATTAACATTTTGCCCACCGGCACCCTGTGAGCGAATTGCGGTTAAGTCTATTTCCTGTTTGGGGATCATTATGTTATTAGAAATTTGCAGATCCTGCACTTTGGCGGTCCTTTTTATCTTCCCAGTAGCGGCTTGAGAAACCGGTCAAAAGTAACCTTTTGGTTTGCGGTCAGTAGATCGATGTCCCCTTCGTTATCGAGCAAAAAAGTGCCGACGCCGATGACTGTTTTCGGTAGATAGCCGCTTCCGGCAACGATTTTTTCAATTTTGTCGGGTCTCTTGTTGATCAGCTTGCTGAGTTTTTCAAAGTTGATTTCCATGTTTTGTTCTCCCGTCAGGTTAATTTAATCAAGAATTTTGTATTCGGTTTTGATAATTTCGAGTTCGGTCTGGCCACCGGGCGTTGCAAATGAAACCAGATCGCCTTCTGTCGAGCCCAGCAGGGCACGGCCAATAGGGGAGACCCAGCTGACGTAACCACGTGAGGGATCTAATTCATCGGGGCCGACAATGCTGAAAATCTTTTCTTCCCCCGCATCATTTTCAACGGTGACGGTACAGCCAAACAGAACTCTCCCTTTGGCAATTTTCTGTTGTTCAACCGGATCAACGATGGTTGCATCCTCCAGACGTTTGGTCAAAAAACGAATCCGTCCGTCATGCTGTCTGAGTTTTCTTTTGGCGTAGTGGTAATCAGCATTCTCACTGCGGTCGCCGTTACTCGCAGCCCAGGCCGCAGTTTTGACCATTTCAGGTCGCAGCTGGTAGAGGATCTCTTTAAGCTCAGCCCTTAATCTCCGAGCACAGGCAGGTGTCAGGTAGATTGGGGCAGGTTGCAAAGTTTTTTGGTTCGACATGGCGACTCAGTTCACAAGTTGATGATGTTTTATCTTATGCTGTTTTGTAGTTGAATTGAAGGGGCAGTGAGAGATCAATTTTTCCGCTGTTTACCTCGAGCCTGCAGCTGCTTCGGTTTTTTCGGTTTCTTCGGGCGTGCCTTCATTTGGCGAGTTAACGGAACTTTATGGCTCGGGATAAAACCGGTCTCAACTTCGCGGACTAAAGTCTGATGGGTCAAGGTTTCAATCGCGGAGAGCAGTTTGACCTCATCAGCACTGACTAGAGAGATTCCTTCCCCTTGCGAGCTGGCACGACCGGTTCGACCGATGCGGTGAATGTAATCCTCTGGAACTTTGGGTAGATCAAAATTAATCACGTGTGGCAGCCCGCTGATGTCGAGACCACGTGCAGCAATATCGGTGGCGACCAAGACACGAGTTTTGTTTGCCTTGAAGTCGGCAAGGGCACGAGTTCGCAGACCCTGACTCTTGTCCCCATGAATTGCCACTGCAGAGAGGTTTTCACTCTTTAGATGCCTGACTAATTGGTCAGCGCCATTTTTGGTACGGGTGAAAACCAACACTTGCGACCAATCTTTACTGCATACCAGATGGCTGAGAAGGGCCGGTTTTTTGCTTTTATCGACCTCATAGACCCATTGCTTTATACTCTTTACCGTAGTGTTTCTCGGGCTGATCTCTATCTGTACCGGATTATTGAGCAATTCGTCGATAAGTTTGCGGATGTCATCGGAGAACGTTGCTGAGAAGAGGAGGTTCTGACGTTTTTTTGGCAGCAAGGTCAGTATCTTGCGAATCTCTTCGCTGAAGCCCATGTCGAGCATCCGATCTGCCTCATCCAGCACCAGCGTTTCCAGCTGTGAAAATTTCACGGCGTTCTGGCTGAAAAGATCCAAAAGTCGTCCCGGTGTTGCCACCAGTACATCAATTCCGCCGCGCAATCTCATCATCTGTGGATTGATTTTCACCCCGCCGTAGACAACGTTTGACTTTAGCGATAAATGTTTGCCATAGGTGGCAAAACTCTGTGCAACTTGCACTGCCAACTCGCGGGTTGGTGTCAGTATCAGGGCGCGGATATGGTTGGCTTTTGCCTTGTTTCCATCGGCAAGGCGCTGTAGCAGTGGCAAGGCAAAGCTGGCAGTCTTGCCTGTGCCGGTCTGTGCTGTAGCCATGACATCCTTTCCAGAAAGAACAGCGGGGATCGCTTTGGTCTGGATCGGGGTTGGGGTGGAATACCCGATTTCATTGATAGTACGAAGAATCGTTTCGGATAACCCGAGAGATGAAAATGGCATAGGGTGGTTTCTCTTTAAGTGGTGACCGGTTGCGCTCATATAATAAGCTGAGTGTACGTTGCTGCCAATGATATAATCAAGCGGATACGGTTATCTTTGTGCGAACGATACTGCAGATCTACTCCAGTGGTTTACGCACTAGTGGGGAGATGCTGTGGGTTAAATCCCCCCCACTCAGCCAGATTTCACCATCTTGAATCGTGCACTGTAACTGCATGTTGCGTTGCACAAAATTAGTCAAAACTTTGCTGGCAATCTCTGGAAATTCGATAACACATAGATTATCAAAGCGTTGCAATTTGTCCGCGTGCCTCTGCCACCACATATCAGCACCACGCCCGCCATAGAGGTACAGAAATGTCTGCGCCGCACGATTGCAGGCTTTGCGCACCCGGCGCTCATCCGGCAGGCCAACATCAATCCACAATTCAATTTCGTTGGTTAAGTTCTTCTGCCAAAGATCCGGTTCATCATCAACACACAATCCCTTGGTGAAGTTTAAATGTTCATTGGCGTGCAGAGCGAAGGCGAGTAATCGCACCATCATCCGTTCGTCAGTCTCCGAAGGATGGCGCGCCATGGTCAACAGGTGCTCGGCATAATAATTTCGATCCATGTCAGAGACCTGCAGATTGATTTTGAAAATGGTGGCCGACAGTGCCATAAGGGGTCCTTAAGAGAGCTTGAGAATGGGATTAAGTGCGAATGGAGGAGGAATGATACTTCCGTATTTCAGCTTTGAACGCGGATATCTTCTCTCAGTGCTTTCCTTGAAGCTTTATCGACAAGGGTGAAAAGCTGATCAATAGCGCTTTTTTGGTTCGATGGCTGATGCCCCCGAACTTTAACCAATTGAAAACCGAGCTGATCGATCAGTCGATAAAACACCTGATAGAGTTCATAGTTCTTCAGGAGGATTTTTTTATTTGAGAGATAATTGTTTTGTTCTAAGCGACTCCGTCGTCCCGGCAAACCAATAATATTTTGTGAGTCGGTATAGACAATAAGCTTAGATCCTGATGCCTGAATATCACCAAGTGCCCACAACAAAATCTGCAGTTCCAGTTTCGTGGATGACGTCTGCTCAAAACGCTTTATTTTTACTCGTGTCTTCAATTCAGGCAACGAAAGTTCTGATTCGGAAAGGGCAAGGTAAGCCCCGTAGCCAATTTTTGATTGAGCGCTCACACTTCCATCTATCAGGAGTATCAGTTCAGCCATTATTTGCTTTTCAACTCAGGACCCTAGCGGGGTGTCAGCAAAGAGTGCCTCGTGCAGGTTGACGGTGTGGTTCTTGATCCGCCGCAGAGCAACGGCCATATCGCTGAAAGTTAGTGCGGGGAGGGCTGCGCAGCTGCCATCTTTCATTCGGTCAAGGTGCGCCCTACGGATTCTATCTGCCAAGTCGTTAAGTCGACTGGCCTCATCGTATATCTTCCGTGTGCTACTCGCATCCGCTTTATTAAAAGCCTTACAAACCTGGGTGAAAAAAGCAAATACTTCGTGATGGAATCCGATCAGGTCATCCCAGCCATCCTGGCTGTAATCAAGTTCGTATTTATCGAGACGTTTCATATATGAGCAAAGAGAGGCTGCATAGTCGGCAATTGATTCCAATTCATCAGCTGCTCTGATGAAGCTATAGGCCCTGTCTGACTGGGTGTTGCTGGCATTTCCAGCTTGCATTAAGGTGACAGTAAAGGTGGTGATTTCATGTTGAATGATGTCTGTTTCATCTTCGAGATCAGTGACCTTACGGTAGAAACGGTCGCGGCCTTTTAAGTCACGTTGTAGAAAGCTTCCCGCATGACGCAGAGCTTTGTGAACACGTCTCTGCATCCGCTTGAGTTCTTCAAAGATCATCGGGATACCCATGGCCACAGGTATGGTTCCGGGGGCACCGAGATATTTGAAAGAACCTTTTTCGGCCCCTTGTTTTTCAGGAATCATTTTTGTGACGAGTTGAGCAAGATAATTGAGAAAGGGCAACATCACCAGAGTGGCAGTCACATTAAAGATAGTATGTGCCATGGCAATATGGGCCGCAATGTAGGGGTGGTTTCCTTCAGCATTGGCAAAGGTGGCAAGACCTGGGACAAGTCTCTCAACCATGCCAACATAGGGAGAGAAAAAGGAGATGATAATAAAAACCCCAAGCAGGTTGAACACACTGTGGGCCATCGCTGCGCGCCGAGAGGCAATGCTTCCGCCAATGGCAGCAAACTGAGCGGTAATGGTGGTACCAATATTTTCACCCATGACCAGGGCAACAGCTGTGTACAGGGGGATGGCCCCGGTTGTGGCAAGCGCAATAGTGATACCAAGCATTGCTGAGCTGCTCTGAATGATCATGGTCATCATGCAACCAATGGCAACACAGCCAAGGATACTCAGCAGCGACTGAGCATCAAGAGAGAGCATGAGATTCATGAACCCTTCGTCACTACGGAGCGGCTTGAAGGCTCCACTCATGATTTCAAGGCCGAAGAAAATCATCCCCAGAGCGACCAGGATCCTGGAACTAGCTGAAATCTTCTCATTTTTGGAAAAGAGCATTGGGAAGACACCCAGCGCGATCAACAGCAGACCGTACTTGCCGACTTTGACCGCCAGTATCCAACCGGTGATGGTTGTACCGATGTTGGCGCCAAGGATGACACCAATCGCTTGAGTCAGTTGCATCAGTCCGGCGTTGGTCAAACCGACAACCATAACTGTAGTAATTGATGAGGATTGTACAAAAGTAGTGACAAACAGGCCGACCAAGACCGCCAGGAAGCGGTTGGTGGTCACCGAGGATATTGCCTTACGGATCATACCCCCCGAGAGCATCTGCAAGCTGTCAGAGAGGTACTTCATGCCAAGAATAAAAATACCCAGTCCGCCGACAGCGGTATAGCCCATTTTAAAAGGTTCAATCATTCCGTAAGCCTTTGAGTGGTAGTCGTTTGTAGCATTAATTTATGCCTTACCTTACGCTGTTGGGGCGCAATTTAATCGGCTTTCAGACCCGTGTCAAGGGATGTATTTAACTGGCTGAAATCACTTCATAAACTCATAGAAATAAATCTATCAAACGGCTTCGTTGCGGTTCCTTTGGTCTTGGCTCCTAGCTAGCGATCGCTCTCATTCATAGCAATATAAAGATTCTCGACCCTTTTGCGCGCCCAAGTTGTTTTGCGCAAAAATTTGAGACTCGACTTTATTGAAGGGTTGCTATTAAAACAGCGGATATCGATGAGTTGTCCCAGTTGCTCCCAATCGTAATATTCAACCAGGCTATTAAGGATCTTTTCCAGGGTTATACCGTGGAGTGGCTCATTGTTCTGTTGTTCACTCATGGGGGTGATCCTTAGTTGAGGGGGAGTTGAAAGTGTACGTTGTTGTGGATTATCTATGCAAGCGGATATAGTCGAAATCTGTCGGTGGTCTCGATTCCACATGCATGTTACCGTGGGTAAGGGATTCGATTTGACAATCAACGGAAAAGCGCGAACACGCATATGCATTGGCAGGTTTATATCATTCTCTGTTCGGATGATTCACTCTATACTGGGATCACCACCGATATTCAAAGGCGCTTTGGCCAACATGTCGCTGGGACCGGAGCGAAATACTTTCGCTGTTGCTCTCCGTGCCGAGTGGTTTATTTGGAGATCGATCATGATCGCAGCAGTGCCAGTCGTCGCGAAGCTCAGATTAAAAAACTGAATGCGGAGAGTAAGAGAAGATTGATAAAGTCATCTGAAAACCAAATTGCAACATGTACGGAATCAATTGAGGTGTCTTTTGTCTGAGAATAGAATGACTGATCATCCTGAAGAAGGGATAGAAATCCCTTACGATCAACTTAATTCAGAAACCCTCCGGCAGCTGATTCAGGAGTTTGTGAGCAGGGATGGAGCCGACTGGGGGGATGCTGGTTGCACGCTGGAAGATAAGGTTGAGCAGGTTCTGCAGCAACTGAAAAGCAAGCAGGTGAAAGTTGTCTTTGATTTGAAATCACAAACGGCCAATTTGGTTGTTTGTCGTTAGAACTATAGGAGTTTGCATGGTCGATCGCCCAGAAATCACTAAAAACTGGTTGCCACGTTACACTGGGATGCCGCTCGAAAATTTTGGCGATTACATTTTGCTGACCAACTTTCGGCACTATGTCGATAAGTTTGCTGAGATGTTTTCCTGCGATATTCAGGGTGAAAGCAGGCCGATGCAGGCTGCCACCAACAGTAGCGGTCTGACGATTATCAACTTCGGCATTGGTTCGGCGAACGCGGCCACCATTATGGATCTGCTCAGTGCAGTCCAGCCGAAAGGGGTGTTGTTTCTCGGCAAATGTGGTGGGTTGAAAAAGTCGACCGAGATTGGCCACTTCATCTTGCCGAATGCCGCTATTCGTGGTGAGGGGACCAGTAACGATTATTTCCCCGCTGAGGTTCCGGCGCTGCCATCATTTAAATTACATAAATTTGTTTCTGAGAAGATCATCGAACATGGCTACGATTACCGCACCGGTGTGGTTTATACGACCAATCGACGCATCTGGGAGCATGATCCGAAGTTTCTGGAAAAACTAAAACAGATGACCAGTATCGGTATCGACATGGAAACTGCGACGATTTTTATCGTCGGTCACTATAATGTCATTGCTCGTGGGGCATTATTGCTGGTTTCAGATGTGCCGCTGACTCCTGAAGGGGTGAAAACGGAGGAGTCTGATCAGCAGGTGACTCAGAACTGGTCCGATATTCATCTGCAGATCGGTATTGATGCGATGACAGAAATTGGTGAGAAGGGTGAGAAAATTAAACATTTTCTGTATTAAATCTGCCGCGATACTTTGAAATATCTAGACTGGATACGATGAACTCTTTTTTCAACCAAACTCCAAAGCAATTCAACCCGGCCTTGCGCTGGATCTTGTTGTTAACGGGATTTGCCGCTATTATTCTGGCAATGATTGGCGTTTTTTTGCCAGTATTGCCAACAGTCCCCTTTTTGCTGCTGGCCTTGGGTTGTTTTGCCCGCAGCTCCGAACGTTTTTATGCTTGGCTAATCGATCATGCCCATTTTGGTCCGCTGATTCGTCCCTACTTGCGAGGCTGTGGAATACCTCGTGTCACCAAGTTGAAGGCGATTGCATTGGTCTGGATCAGTATCACAATTTCTGTGCTATTTTTGCTTGAGACCCTTTGGATCCGGGTGTGTTTGCTTGCCATCGCCCTTGGTGTGACTTCCTACCTGCTTTATCTGCCGACTGACAGAACTGGTGAACAGAGCAAGGTTGAGCGCGATTCTAGCTGACAACGTATCTTGGACATTATGAATAAACAGAAAATTCTTTTTCTCTGCACTGGCAATTCTTGCCGGAGCCAAATGGCTGAGGGGTGGTGCCGCTATTTGAAAAATGAACACTATGAGGTCTACTCAGCCGGGATTGAAACCCACGGACTCAATGCCAATGCGGTTAAAGTGATGGCGGAATCTGGCGTGGACATCTCAAACCATAGAAGTCAGCTGGTTGATGAATTTGACGGGATCTTTTTTGATATCGTTGTGACCGTGTGCGGTCACGCCCATGAGCACTGTCCTCTCTTCACCAACGCGACCAATATCGTCCACATGGGCTTTGATGATCCACCAGCACTTGCAACAGCTACAGAAACAGCAGAGGAGACTCTCAATCATTACCGGCGTGTACGCGACGAAATCAAAGATTTTATCGCCACATTACCTGCTTCCCTGTGCAACTAGAATCTATATTCCCCAAAAGAAGAGGCCCATGAACCCGACCGCATTTTCCACTTTGTCACTGAAAACTTCAATGCTCCAGAACCTTTCCTCTCTTGGCTATGATGAGATGACACCGATTCAGGCTGACAGTCTGCCGCTGATTCTGGCGGGAACCGACGTCATCGCCCAGGCAAAGACCGGAAGTGGTAAAACCGCCGCCTTTGGCATCGGACTTTTGTCGCGGCTAGTGGTAACCCGCTTCTGTGTGCAAGGGCTGGTTTTGTGTCCAACCCGGGAACTCGCTGACCAGGTCAGCAAGGAGTTGCGGCGACTGGCTCGCTTTACTGACAATGTCAAGATTCTCACCCTCTGCGGGGGTGTCCCCTTTGGGCCTCAGTTTGGTTCTCTTGAACACGGTGCCCATATTGTGGTTGGCACCCCGGGGCGGATTCTTGATCACTTAGGGCGTGGGAGCCTTGATCTGAAGTCTTTACGGATGTTGGTTCTCGACGAAGCTGATCGCATGCTCGATATGGGTTTTAAGGAAGATCTTGCCGCTATCGTTGCCGCGACTCCGCGTAATCGACAAACACTGCTTTTCTCTGCCACTTATCCACAGTCGATTGCCGCCATGAGCGCGACGGTGCAACAGAATCCGGTGACAGTGAAAGTTGATGCCACTCATGACGGTCAACAGATCGAGCAGCTTTTCTTTTTTGTTGAGCGGGGCAAGCGGGTTGCAGCTGTGGCCCGGATTCTCGGCCACTATCGCTCGGAATCGACGCTGATCTTCTGTAATACCAAAAAGGAGTGTCAGGAAGTGGCCGATGCCTTGACCGAACGCGGCGTTTCGGCGCTGGCGATCCATGGTGATCTGGAGCAGAGCGAGCGTGATCAAGTGCTGGCACGCTTTGCTAATAAAAGTGTTTCCGTTCTGGTCGCAACCGATGTTGCTGCGAGAGGGATCGATATTAAAGAACTGACCGCCGTTATCAACTACGAGCTAACCCGAGATCCAGAGGTTCATATTCACCGTATCGGCCGCACCGGTCGCGCCGGAGAGCAGGGGCTGGCCTTAAGTTTGGTGACCGCAGCAGAGAGTCGGCGTGCGGCGGCAATTGAAGACTATCTCGGAGTCAGCGTTCCCCGTGCTGAACTGGAGAGTTTAACCATGCCATCGTCGACTTCCCTCGAAGCACCAATGGTGACAATCAGTATTGATGGTGGTCGAAAAAACAAGCTGCGTCCTGGTGATGTTCTTGGTGCCTTGACCGGTGAGGCGGGAATTCCCGGTAGCGAGGTCGGAAAAATAAATGTTTTTAATTTTCACACGTATGTTGCTATTAGTCGAGGGAGTGCAAAGGCTGCTTTGGCGTGCCTGAGTACAAATAAAATTAAGGGGCGCTTTTATAAAATCCGCAAATTCAGCTGAAGTTTTCAGGGGTTATCACTCTAGGCGACCTGCCAGTTGTTCTGCCTGTGGCTTCAGTGGCTGTTCAGTCGGTGTCAGTAACAGGTGGGTGTGGTTGTCGAGCAGGGTCGATGGTTTTGATTGTGGCAAGAAAATGACCCTGCCGTTGAAAAATTCTTCTTGATCCTCATGACTAAAAAAAATTCTGAAAGTTGTTTTAAAATGGTCACTCCGGATCTATGAATTGTTGACCCCGGAGGGCTAGCGTAGACTATGCCTTCTCTTTCCCATCTAGTACCCGCCTGATAACACGCAGCAATTCTGGTAGGTCCAGTGGTTTCATCATGAAGGCACTGGCACCCAGTCTTTGGGCTTCCTCTTCGTCGAGCTTACTGCTGAAGCCGGTGCAGATGATGGTCGGGATGTCTGGTCTTATCTTTTTGAGTTTCTGGATCAGCTCTTTGCCGGTGATTTCAGGCATGGTCTGGTCGGTGATGAGCAGGTCAAACTGAGCGGGGTCGGTGGTAAAGAGCTTCAATGCCTCCACACTGTCGGTCATCATAGTCACCTGATAACCCATCTCTGTCAGCATCAGTTCTCCCAGTTTGGCCAACATTTCATCATCATCGATAAAGAGAATCTTTTCGCTGCCTCCGGCCAGCTCTTCATTGATCGGTCCTGATGCCTCTATTGGGCCTTGCTCAATGGTCGGGAAGTAAAGATTAAAGCAGGTGCCTTTGCCGAGGGTACTGCTGACCTGAATGATGCCATGATGTTGATCAATAATCCCCTGAACAGTCGCCAGCCCCATACCGGTGCCTTCATAGAGTTCTTTGGTGGTAAAGAAAGGATCGAAGATCTTCTCCCGGATGTCCGGGGCGATACCACAACCGCTGTCCTGAATGCTGAGTTTGATATAGCTGCCGGGTTGCTGTTGACCCAATTCGGGCAGATCGTGTTGTTGCAGTTTTACCAGATCAAGGCTGATGTCCAACGTCCCCTGTTCGTCCATCGCCTGGACGGCGTTGTTACCGAGATTCAGCAGGCACTCCTGAATTTGTGAAGCATCGGCATTGATGCTGATATGCTTGCAGGCTTCACTAATGCTCTGGTTTAACTGCACCGTTGTCGGCATGGTGGAGCGTAGCAGTTTAATGGTTTCATCCAGAATCAGTGGTAACTGCAGAGGGACTTTGGCTGGATTACCTTTACGACTGTAGGTCATGATCTGACTGACCAGATCCCGGGAGCGCAGGATGGCAATCTTGGCGTTACTCAGTAATCCATGAATTTCCGGATTTTGAACTTTCATTTGCGATAACTCGACATTGCCGAGAATAATCGAGAGATTATTATTGAAGTTATGGGCCATCCCCCCGGCCATCACTCCAACAGCTTCCATCTTGTACTTCTGGCGCAGTTGGGTTTCGAGTTCTAGCCGTTCTTGTTCGGCTTGTTTGCGGTCGGTGATGTCGATGGTGACACCCACTGTTCCGATCAATTCACCAGCGTTATTATATAAAGGGTTGATGGTGACAAGAGCGGGAAACTGCTCGCCAGACTTTCGCACCATAGTCTCTTCTCCAGAATATCCTTCGCCCCTTTCTCTAAGAGCACACTGCCCGGCAGTAAAATCCTTCTCGACTCCGAGAGGGTGAAGAATGGCTACTCGCCGACCAATGACCTCTTCGGCAGTGTATCCAAAAATATTCTCAGCTCCGGGACTGAAGCTCTTTATTAAAGTATTCTCTCCACCAATGTCAGTGGTCACAAACGCGACATTATCCGCCGCCTCAAAAACTGTACGGAGATGTTCCTCATTGTTTTTTAATGCTTGTTCTGCATGTTTTCGTTCAGTGATGTTTCTGACAACTCCCCGATAGCCGAGAAACTCTCCATCACTGCTGAGGATGGGTTTGCCGCTGACAGATAGGAAAAGAAGAGAACCATCTTTATGCAGAAATATGGTTTCTTTCTCCGAGAATGGTTCCTTTCGGGAACGATATCCTAGGAAGGTTTCTTTTGTTCGGTTAACTTCTGCTTCCGGCATCAGGTCATCGGGTCGCTTACCAAGAAATTCGCCAGGTTGATAGCCGAGGGTTCTTTCTCCACCTTCGGACACATAGGAATAGAGTCCTTGATGGTCAGTTTCCCAGATCCAGTCAGCCATGGATTCAGCAATTTCCTGGAAACGTTCTTTGTTTTTATTTAGCTCAAGGGTTCTGCCGTTGACTCTGTTTTCAAGCTCTTTGTTGTTCTGTTCAAGCTGTTCATTCAACATAAAGATTCTTCCCAGCAATCGATTGTAACTGGGATAAAGAACGGCAAAAGAAAGCAGTAAAATTAAAAAGCTGGTGAAAACAAGAAAGGAAATATGAGTTTCAAGGGAGTCAAGAGATTCAGAGATGTCAAGAACAGCGAAGATATAGCCCCGTTCTTGTCCCTTAAAGTTTTTGAGCGATAACGCCTTAGCAATAACAAAGTTTTTCCCCTGGTAAGCAATGCGTTGCTGATCAAGGGTCCAGTCGATGTCCAGACTTTTCAGGTTGATAAAATCAACTTGCTTGGATTTAACTGCGTGGGTTGCCGTGGTGAAGAAATTATCTACCCGGTCACTGTTTGTAAAAGTAAACCATTGATTTGGAATTGCCAGCCCAACCGGGAGCTTTAATTTTTCATTGATTGTATCAAGAAGCGAATCGGATTTAATCCCGAACTGGACAAGACCTACATGTTGTCCTTTGTAAGATAAGGGCTGAAGAAGGCGATATTCGAGCCCGAGCCCAGCAACTTCATAGCCAGCAACAGCTTTATGAGTTTTATTGGCGGCGACAATATCGGGCCGTTTTTTGGCAACGTCATCACCATGCATATCGGGACGATGTGTCCGCAAAAAATTGAGATTGTCGGGTGTGATCCATGAAAGGGATGAAAAGTAAGGATTTTCTTGTTGAAATATTTTCAAAAAAGGGAGTGTTGTTTTTAAAAGTTCTTTTCTGTTGCGGTCGATGAACGCTTTGATGATCGGTTTGCGGGCACCAAGATTATCGAAGTTTGTAAAGCTAATGATGCGCTGGCGGAAATGTTTGTGGGTTTCCTCTTCGACGACACTGGCAACGGCACGGACACTTTCAATTTCACGAGCAATGGCGCTGTCGATGTTTCTATAGGTGTGAATCGTAAAAAAACCGATGAATGCTAGACAGCTGAGACCAATCAGCAGCATCACAAGGAGAATGATTTTCCGTTTTGGATTCATAATATTTTTAACACACCTACGTCGTTTCCATTCGTCGGTAAACTGGCGATCCGTTTACATTGATATGTAAATGAGGACCCGTGGCTTTGCGTCACCAGATTTCTCTGGTTTTGCTATTAATCGGTTTGGTCGAGCTTCAGCCGCTATATATTTAAATTCTATAATACAAAGTAGAGCTAGAAATATACCGTGTCAATAATTCTAATAAGGTTCCATATTCTACCTCTGAGTTGAAGGGTAAAGGGTGTGTAGCTGATAGTCCAGTAAACTGTGCTAAATTGTTGAGTGTAGTGGCTCATGCTGAACTTTAAAAAGGTTTCAATAGGCAGCAGCTATGTCAATCAAAGTATTTTTAAAACTAAGGACTTTTGGGCCATTGTCAGACCAATCATAAGTCGATTTCAAAAGTGGAGTCCTGATTTTTTAAACGTATTAATCATCGGCCTGGTCCTTTGCATCCGCTGAATTAAATTGTTGGCAGAGGTATTGTGTTACCTCTCGGTCCAACGGGAATTGTCCCGGCCATTTCTGAGTCTTTGGCTGTTCGCTGGATAGTTCCTCGCTCGATACGACTACGCGCAGACCGAAGGGGGTCTGCACCTCGATGGCGTTTTTG
>Ga0307988_1001047_pt1 | contig 16784 bp, 12 predicted proteins | sample EllFjometagen183_FD_203166 | JGI IMG/M metagenome (GOLD analysis project Ga0307988, IMG submission 203166) | Marine microbial communities from Ellis Fjord, Antarctic Ocean - #183 | ecosystem: Environmental > Aquatic > Marine > Unclassified | place: Southern Ocean | collected 2014-10-08 | reverse complement strand
TCAACGATAACAATAAATACAATATTTAAATTAAGGCGTTTTGCAGTTGCCAATTCTCCAACCATCATTAAAAAACCACCATCGCCCATAATTGCTGCAACCGGTAATTTGGGGTGGCAAAGTTTTGCTGCCAGTGCTGCAGGAATAGCAAATCCCATACTCGACCAACCGTTTGTCATTAATAATTTTTGAGGTTCGGGAGTTCTCCACATCTGGCCAATTAAATGTAAATGAGCTCCAACATCAACAGTTAAAATTCCATCATCGGGTAAAATATTTCGTAACTCTTCAACAACAGCAAGTGGGCCAAAAGAATTTGGCACTGGCTTTAATTTCTGAAAAAGCTCATCTTTTCGGTTTTGTAAAACAGATAAATCCCAATCTTTTTTTTCAGAATCTATTTTCAGAAACTCTTTTAATGAAGTTTCCAATTCACCCAAAATATTTATAACTGTATGAATTTGTGATTTATCAACATCGGCTTTTTTACGGTCGAAATGTATGAGCGGAACATTGGGCATCCAATCTTCATAATTAAACTCAACCGGGTCGTAGCCAGCTCCAATTACCAAATCAGCTTTCCGGTAGGTTTGTGCCACCTGGTCAGACAATGCATGAAAAAGAACGCCACAATATAAGGGATGATTTTCAGGGAACATTCCTTTTGCCATCGGAGTTAAAACTACGGGCACATGAAATTTCTCTGCTAATGCAATAATTAAATTCTTCACGTCGGCTCGAACTGCAGACAAACCGATTGCTAATAACGGTTTTTTAGATGTCAAAAGAAGCTCCTCAACTTTAACAGGTAATTGGTAATTTGAATTGGAAGACTGCTTTTCCTCCAATCTTTCATAATTGACTTTTTCGCCCAATCTTTTTATCGTTTCTTGTCCTATTCCGGCAGGAAAGCCAAGATGAACAGACCCGGGAGTTTCGGCGGCAGCCAATTCTGCACCTTTGAAAATTAATTCCCTAAGATTTTCTTTATTTAATCTGCATGTGTATTTTGTTATAGAACGAAATAACTGTTGATGATTGATGTTCATTTGAACCGTTCGATGTAAAAGATGGTCGGGCATTTCGTCGGTGAATGCAATTAATGGAGAGCGATCGAGCAAAGCACCACCAACACCTGTGCTTAAATTTGTTGCTCCCGGGCCAAATGTTGCAAAACAAACACCGGGAACTCCGGTTAAGCGGCCACAAACATCGGCCATAAAAGATGCTGTGGTTTCTTGCGCTACCAAAATAAAACCGATTCCGTCTTCTTCACGTAGCGCTTCAATATAATCTATCATATTTCCGCTGGGAACGCCGAATACAAACTTAACCCCTATTTCTTTTAGGGTTCGTGCAAATATTTGGGCAACTGTTGGCATAATAATTTTATGAAATCAATTTTTGCAATTTATGTAAATCAATGTCTGGTTGAGTAATTTCGATTTTTGCTTGTTTATAAAATTCATTTCGTTTTTTTAAAGTCTCATTAATAAAAGCGACCAGTTCTTCTCTCGATTTTCCTTTAATTAAAGGACGTTCTGTTTTTGATTTTAATAAGCGATCAGCAAGAATTTTTGGCTCAATATTCAGATAAATGGTTTTCCCGGTTTTATTCATCAAATTTACATTATCGAAAAAACAGGGCGCACCACCACCGGTGGCAATTACAATATCGGTGAATTCCGAAAGTTCTTCCAAAGCTTTTCTTTCCTTTTTTCTAAATTCAACTTCACCTTCTTCTGAAAAAATCTGTGGAATGGTTTTATAATTTCGCTCTTCAATGTAGTGGTCCATATCTACAAATTGCAGATTTACAAACTCCGATAGTTTTCTGCCAAGAGTGGATTTACCACTTCCCATATAACCAATTAAGTATATTCTCATTCCTTTTAGAAAAAAGTTTAAAGATAAAAGTTTATGGAGATTTTAAAAATTTCGATTTGATTTAAAACAGAGACATTTGGTCTGGATTTTCATCATCCTCCGTTGGGCGTTTTATTTCAAAGGGGATATCATCAATCTCTTTTGTTTCTTCAGGCTCAATGTTTTCCGATTCCGGTTTATCATCTTCATCTTTTACAATCGGTTCTATCTCCTTTATATTTTCAACTTCGTAGATTGAAACTCGTTTCCCTTTTGCCTTCCACGATTTTATCCCTATAAATTCTGCAATTTCAATAATCTCGTTTTCCCTTTCTGAATTTTTGCCGCCGAACTCGAGTTCTAATCTCGGGTATCTTACCCATGTAACACTCACTAATTTATTATCAGGATTTTCGCCAATAAAACTTAACAACTTTCCTTCTTGCTCATCAATTTCGAAACGTTTTACGTAATAATATTGTTGCTCGGAATCGTAATAAACTACCGATAATATTTTTCTTTTGTCAAACTTTTCGATGGCAAGAATATTTTGTCCGAAGTGGTTGCTCAAATCATAATTATACAGTTGGTATTCTCCTTTTTTGTACAATACAAGAATTTTATCTTCACCAGAAAACTCACCTAAAAATTTACCTCGCGAATCTGCATTTAATCGCAAAACATCTTCATCGAACCAAATTTTACGCCCTCCTAAAGTGGAAACACCTTTTTCCTTTAAGGTAATTTTATGAACCTCGTATTTGGTTAAAATATTACCCAACGACTGACGTCCTTTAACCGCTAATTCACCCAGGTCTTCTTCGAAAATCAAATTTTTAATTCGTGGTTTTGGTTTGAGAATTATTTTTAGAACTTCTGCTTCTCCGTTTGGATTTGCGGAAAAGTATGTAATTCGCGACCCTTTTGTTTCTTTGGTTAGATTGTACTCTTTGTCGCGGGTAACACCTGTAACAAAGAATCGTTTCATATACGAAAAACCGGACTTACCATCTTTATAAATCACATTGTAGATGGTCCGTTTGTCGTTCTTTTTAAATATGGCGATGTAAAGTGGGTTTTTCCCGATAAATGCTTTGTCTGAAACTTTGGTTATGAAATATGAGCCATCACGTCTAATAACAATCAAATCGTCAATGTCTGAACAATCTGAAACGAACTCTGATTTTTTAAGTCCTGTCCCGATAAAACCTTCTTTTCGGTCGATATAAAGTTTTTCGTTGCGAACAACTACTTTTGATGCTACAATGTTTTCGAAACTTCGAATTTCAGTTTTACGTTCGCGCCCTTTTCCATATTTTGTTTTCAAATGAACAAACCACTTAATTGTAAAAGGAACAATATTGTTAATGTTTTTTACAACCTTTTCAATTTCTTCTTCCAGAGATAGGAGATGGTCGTTCGCCTTATCTTTATTGAACTTTAGGATTCGAGCCATTCTTATTTCCATCAGTTTCAAAATATCTTCACGGGTAATTTCGCGCTTTAATTTTGGTTTCCATGGATCCAGGCGTTTGTCGATGTGTGCCACCGCCATGTCCATATTTTCCGAGTCCTCGAATTTTTTGTCTTTGTAAATACGCTCCTCTATAAATATTTTTTCAAGTGAAGAAAAATGCCATGCTTCCTCGAGTTCTGATTTTTTAATCTCTAATTCTAGCTTTAACAATTGCAAAGTACTTTCAGCCGAACGTCTTAGAATCTCCTTCACACCAATAAAAATTGGCTTATCGTTTTCTATAATAACTGAGTTTGGCGATAATGACATTTCACAATCGGTAAAAGCATAAAGTGCATCAATTGTTTTGTCGGAAGAAACTCCCGATGCTAAATGGATTAAAATCTCAACATGCTCGGCAGTATTATCGTCAATTTTTTTAATTTTTATTTTACCCCTGTCGTTGGCTTTTATCACCGAATCTATCAACGAAGAGGTTGTTTTACCGTAAGGCACTTCGGAGATTACCAACGTTTTATTATCGCGCTTTTCTATTTTTGCACGCACTTTTACCGAACCACCGCGTAATCCGTCATTGTATTTGCTAAAATCTGCCGAGCCACCAGTTGTAAAATCCGGGACCAACTCAAAATCCTTATTTTTTAAATGTGCAATTGAAGCATCAATTAATTCAATAAAGTTGTGTGGAAATAACTTGGACGCCAATCCTACCGCAATCCCATCGACACCTTGAGCCAACAATAATGGAAATTTTACAGGAAGTGTAACGGGCTCTCTTTTGCGGCCATCATACGAAAGTTTCCATTCGGTAGTTTTTGGGTTGAATAAAACCTCCAATGCAAACCTAGAAAGCCGTGCCTCGATGTAACGTGGCGCCGCAGAACCATCTCCGGTTAATATGTTGCCCCAGTTTCCCTGCGTATCAATTAACAATTCTTTTTGACCCAGCTGAACAGTTGCATCGCCAATAGATGCATCGCCGTGTGGGTGGTACTGCATAGTTTGCCCGATGACATTAGCCACTTTATTGTAACGTCCGTCATCCATCTCGCGCATGGCATGCATAATCCGTCGTTGCACAGGTTTTAGCCCGTCATTTATATACGGTACCGCTCGTTCCAATATTACATACGATGCATAATCGAGAAACCACTCTTTGTACATTCCCGACAAATAGGTCACTGTGTCTTTTACACTCTCGTCCTGAATCTCTTCGTGATTTAAATTCTCTTCTGACATTCTACTCTTATCAATTATAGAGGCTCCCGCTTTTACGAGATTGAGTTAATTTTTAATAATTACGCCACTTCATCCTTCTCAACGTACAGGTTTTCAATAATAAACTCCTGGCGAGTTGGTGTGTTTTTCCCCATATAAAACTCTAACATTTGAAACACCGATTCATGCTTTTTCATAACCACCGGGTCGAGACGTATTTTTTCGCCAATAAAATGTTTAAATTCATCGGGCGAGATTTCTCCCAATCCTTTAAATCTGGTAATCTCGGGTTTCCCTTTTAGTCTTTTAATGGCTTTTACTTTCTCTTCGTCTGAATAGCAATAAAAAGTTTTTTGCTTACTGCGCACTCTGAAAAGTGGAGTTTGTAATATATAAACATGTCCTTTCCGAATTAAATCGGGAAAAAACTGAAGGAAAAAAGTGATTAGTAATAAACGAATATGCATCCCATCCACATCGGCATCGGTTGCAATAATTACTTTATTATATCTTAAATCTTCAAGACTATCTTCAATGTTTAAAGCCGCCTGAAGCAAATTAAACTCTTCGTTTTCGTACACCACTTTTTTGGTTAAGCCAAAAGTATTTAAGGGTTTTCCTTTCAGACTAAAAACTGCTTGGGTATTTACATCGCGCGATTTAGTGATCGAACCACTCGCCGAATCTCCCTCTGTAATAAAAATACTCGACTTCTCTTTCCCTTCCTTTTTCCCGTTGAAGTGTAAACGACAATCACGCAGTTTTTTATTGTGAAGACTTGACTTTTTTGCTCGTTGTTTAGCTAATTTTTTTATTCCCGAAATGGCCTTTCTTTCTCTTTCCGATTCCACTATTCGTCGCAACAGAACTTCTGCTACATCAGCATTTTTATGCAAATAATTATTCAACTCCTTTTGCATAAAATTAGCAACATGCGCTCTAACCGACGGACCATCGGGTCCAATATCTTTTGACCCCAGTTTCGTTTTTGTTTGCGATTCAAAAATAGGTTCTTCCACTTTTATACTAACTGCAGCAACTATAGAAGCCCGAATATCTGACGGATCGAAATCCTTTTTATAAAAATCGCGAATTGTTTTTACAAGCACCTCTCGAAAAGCTTGTAAATGTGATCCTCCCTGTGAAGTATGTTGCCCGTTCACAAACGCATAATAATCCTCGCCATATTGATTGCCATGGGTTAATGCAACTTCTATATCTTCTCCCTTTAAATGAACAATCGGATAAATTGGTTCGTGATCCATATTTTCCTCCAGCAAATCACGCAATCCGTTTCGGGAGAAATACTTTTCCCCGTTAAATTCAATGGTTAAGCCTGAATTCAGAAAAGTATAATTTTTTAACATATTCACTACATAATCGTTTATGTAATGAAATTTTTTAAATACTGCTTGATCGGGTACAAAAGTAACAATGGTTCCATTTAGTTCATCAAGTCCTTTGAAATCTTGTTCTCCCGTTTTTATTCCTCTGCTAAACGAGAATTCTTTGGCAATTCCTTCTCTAACTGCTTTTATGGTAAAGTCGTCTGATAAAGCATTTACGGCTTTAATCCCAACTCCATTTAAGCCAACCGTTTTTTTAAATACTTTGGAATCGTATTTTGCACCGGTATTCATTTTACTAACTACATCGTCTAATTTACCAAGTGGAATTCCACGACCATAATCACGTACAAAAACTTTATCCTGATCGATTTCTACAGTAATTTTTTTTCCAAAACCCATCATAAATTCATCGACAGAATTATCAAGCACTTCTTTCAAAAGCACGTAAATTCCATCGTCGGCAGCAGAACCATCTCCCAACTTTCCAATATACATTCCCGGACGCTTCCGGATATGTTCCTGCCAGTCTAATGTTTTAATTGTTCCTTCGTCGTACGTTGCAGTCATATCGTCCCTTTTTATCTTCAAATTGAACTAAAAACAAAGTAGCTTAAATTCAAAATGTCTTTTGATGTCACAAAAAATGCAGAATATTAGTCTGTCCAATTTTTATATTCTAACAGTCATTTCCTGTAATTTGGGCAAATATAATGAAACAAAGATGTATTTCGGTGAATCGCCCCAGTCAATAACTAACAAATTGCAGTTGAAAAATATTGAAGAACTAAAAGACTGAGCATTTCCTTAGGAAATAAATTTCTGCTAGATAATCCCCATTTTTTTCATCAGGAAGGTAGCATTCATGGTTTTTGTAACACCATCGGAAAGCAAATAATCAAAAACAAGTTCGTCGTTTTCAATTTTTATCTCGAAACACTTATTGAAAACTCTTTGCGGAAATTCGTTCTCCATTTCGCTGAGTTTAAGATCGTGAGTAGCTATTAACGAAACCGATTTAAATTCGACCAATTTACGAATGAGTTGTTTTGAACCATTTAGTTTATCGATGGAGTTTGTACCTTTCAGCATTTCGTCGAGAATCACAAAAATACGTTCCCCATTTTGCAAACGTTCCAACACCCCCTTTAATCTTTTGAGTTCAGCATAAAAGTAAGATTCATCTTTTAAAAGAGAGTCAGTAGTTCGCATATTTGTATAAATATCGATGGGAGTTAAAGTTAACCTCTCTGCACAAACCGGAGCACCCAACCTACCTAAAATCAAGTTCACACCAACCGTTCGCAAGAATGTACTTTTACCCGCCATATTTGCTCCGGTTACTACAATTACTTTCGACCAACCATTAATCTCAAAATTGTTAGAAACACGTTTATCTTCTTTCAATAAAGGATGCCCCAACTTTTTTGCTTCAAAAATAAAAGCACCTTCATGAATTTTGGGATAACAAAAACCAGGTTTGTTATTTGAGTAATTAGCCAAACTAATAAGTGCATCTATTTCAGCAACTACATCTAACCAATCGGCAATTTTTTCATGATTCTGCCTATGCCAATTCCATAGTTTGTACACGCAACGAATATCCCACAGAAAAACGGAATTCAGAAAAAACCCGACTAAAATATTCTGACGATATTCTAACTCTTTCACCAAACTTTTTAACTGCTTAAATACTTTACTTGCCGACTCCGGGAACTTTATTTTTTTTTGTAAATTAACTAAATAATCAGCTTGAAAATCCTGCTCTTCCACTAATTGGAGTAGCTTCATGTATTTTGAAAGTAACTCTGATTTTCTTCCGAAATAACCCAAATACTCTGAAATGCGTTTCCAAAAAAAGTACATCAGAAACCATTGTAACAAAATTGCCAAAGTGATAAATAAATTAGAAAATCCGACAATTGACGGGATGGCAGAGATTAGGGTAAAAATTGGAACCAAGCGTATCATCCATTTTACTTTCGATGCCTGTTTTAGTTTCAACTTCAACTTAGACCACTCCTTTATTTCGCGATTGAGTTCGTGTGTTTCTTTAAATAAATTACCATTGGCAAGAAAATGCAAACGCCAATTTGGTATTTCAGTCAATTCCTTAATTGCCTTTTGTCTTTTTTCAATAATCTCTTTATCTACCGAAGGTTTCATTAACCATGCTGCCAACTTTTGCCGACCTCCAACTGTTGATGTGCGGTTTAAAAACTGAAAAAGTGAACCGTCGCCAAACAAATCTAAATCGTAAGAAAAAAAATGATCGATGTCTAAAAATTCTTTGCCATTTCTAAAGTGGGAAAATGAGTGTTTTAAAGCCAATAATTCATCTTCTACCAACTTTTTTAGTTCAATAAACTTGCTCTTTCTCTTTTCAAGCTGAACATTTTTTTTAACCAAAAAGAAAAAAAGTACAAGTGATGAAAATGTAAGTGCAAGTGTTAACCAACTTCTAAGACCAAAAACAAATGCCGGAGCAAAAATTAGCACAAATGCAAAAAATCGAAACCAGGCAAAACGTCGTATTTTTGCAGAAATCGATTTTAGTTCGATTGAATATTTTTCATGTTTCTCGGTATAAAATAAAAATGCCGGTTGTCCCATTTACAAGTAATTATAATAATGCAGTATGTGGGTCATAATAATTACAGCAAGCGATAGCACACCGAACACCAAATAAACAGTTTGGACCTGTTTGTGCATTAATGCGGTTTTTCCAATTTTTGGTGTTCGTGCAATAAAAAAATGGTTTTCGACAAACATTAAAAGTTTGTAAAAAACTATTGCTAAAAGCCAACCTAACACTGCACCTCCAACTATATCGAGCGGATAATGAACTCCGGAATAAATGCGTGAATATGAAACCAAAATAGCCCAAATAAACAGCAAGAAAAAATAACTTTTATTTTTAAATATTTTAGAGGTGAAAATAAATATTGCAAACGTGTTTGCCGCGTGAGACGAGACAAATCCATGCAATCCACCTTTTCGAAGAACATTGTGAACGAGATGTTCAATTGCGGGTTCGTGAACAGGTCTTAAACGTTGAACGGTTTCTTTAATTAGCACCGAAATTTGGTCGCTGGCAATAATTGTTAAAGCCATAAAAACCAAAATTAAAACCGACTTGCTTTTGTAATTTTTAAAAACATAAAAAACAATTACGAGGTAAAACGGAAACCACGTTTCTTTGCGGGTAACCATCAACATAATTGTATCAAAAAAATCATTATAAAAGCTATTCAGAAACAAAAACAGCTCTTTATCAAAATCCAATATATTTTGAAGCCACTCCATTTAAAAATTCAATATATCCCAAATTTTATCTTTTAATTGAGGAATATTTAACCCGGTGATTGACGAGAAAAATAAATGCGGAATTCCTTCCAATTCAGCACTAATCTCTCCCATTAATTCTTCGTCGAGCATATCCGACTTACTAATTCCTAGGAAGCGTTGTTTGTCTAACAATTCCGGATTGTATTTCTCCAACTCGTTTAATAGAATATTGTACTCTTTTAAATGATTTTCGCTATCGGCAGGAACCATAAAAAACAACATTGAGTTTCGCTCAATATGCCTTAAAAACCTCAATCCCAATCCTTTTCCTTCGCTTGCACCTTCAATAATTCCAGGAATATCTGCCATTACAAATGAGCGCTGTTCGCGATGCCCAACAATACCCAAATTAGGCACCAAAGTAGTAAAATGGTATTCTGCTATTTTTGGTTTAGCTGCCGACACCACAGAAAGTAATGTGGATTTACCCGAACTCGGAAACCCAACTAAACCAACATCTGCCAGTACTTTTAACTCAAGAATTTTCCAACCTTCAACACCTTCTTCTCCAGGTTGAGCATATCGAGGAGCCTGATTTGTCGGTGTTTTAAAATGGTCGTTGCCCCGGCCACCTTTGCCTCCCAGAGCAAGAATTTGGCTTTCGCCATCCTCCGTAATTTCAAAAAGCGTTTCGCCGGTTTCAACATCTTTAGCAATAGTACCTAAAGGTACATCTACTATAATATCTTCACCATCTGCACCCGAACTTCTCGATTTTCCACCAGGATCACCAAGTCCGGCTTTAACGTGTTTCCTGAATTTCAGATGAAGTAAGGTCCACATTTGTTTATTACCCTTAAGAATAATATGTCCACCACGTCCTCCGTCTCCACCATCAGGGCCTCCAAAAGCTTCAAATTTCTCTCTTCTAAAATGCGCTGAACCGGCTCCTCCGCTTCCCGACTTACAATGAATCTTTACATAATCAACAAAATTCGTCTCAGCCATTTTATCCTGTTTTCTTAAATCTTTCGGTTGAAAGTAATTCTCAATAAAAAGAAATACAAGCTCCCATAAAATGAGATTCCCGCTACTGCGGGAATGACATTGAACTTATATTATAGTAGCGCAAAGTTACAACTTTTCTACAACGCCAATTAATCTACCCGCAATATCTTCGATGCTCCCCATTCCATTAATTCCAAAATGTTTCCCTTGCGGTTTATAATACTCAATAAGTGGTAAAGTTTTTTCGTTGTAAACATTTATTCGGTTTTCAATAATCGATTGATCCTGATCGTCGGCCCGGCCCGAAACTTTCCCACGGCTTAACAAACGATTTATCAACTCGGCTTTTGCCACTTCCAAACTTAACATTCCCGAAATGGGCGTATTATTGTCATTTAATACCTCATCCAAAGCTTTTGCCTGATCGACTGTTCTTGGGAATCCATCGAAAATAAAACCTTTGGTTTCTTTGTTACTTTCGAGTTTGCTTTTTATCATTCCAATTACTACGGCATCCGGAACCAATTCTCCTTTTTCCATGTAACTTTTTGCTTCAAGACCTAACTTTGTGCCAGCAGCAAATTCGCTTCTTAAAAGATCTCCGGTCGACAAATGATCCAATCCGAATGATTTAATTAAAAATTCTGCCTGTGTACCTTTCCCTGCTCCTGGAGGGCCAAATAAAACGAGATTTAACATTTAGTTTTAAATTTTTATTCGTTATTAACTGTGTAAATATCTATTAAATTACGCCCGTAACCGTCGTAATCTAAACCAAATCCAACAATAAAATCGTTCGGAATTTCCAAACCCACATAATCCAACTGAACTTCTTTTTGCAACGAGTCAGGTTTTAAAAGCAAGGTTGCAATCTTTACCTTTTTTGGATTTAATTTTTCCAATTGGTCTAAAATATTCATGATTGTAATTCCTGTGTCAACAATATCTTCCAAAACAATTACAGTTCGGCCTTCAATATTTTCATTTAAACCGATCAGCTGTTTAACTTTACCCGTTGTTTTATCGCCTTCGTAAGACGCTAATTTTACAAATGAGATTTCGGTTTCAACCAAATCAATTCTCTTAAACAACTCTGCAGCAAACATAAACGAACCATTCAAAATACATAGAAACAATGGATTATCCTCGGTCAGTTCTTCATTCATTTTATCTGCCATTTCTTCAACAACCGAACAAATTTTTTCGTGCGGAATATAGAGATCAAATGTTTTGTCGTGTACTTTAACTTGTTTCATTATAATTAGATGAATTGATTTTTAAAAGTTGCTAAATTGCAGTAATTTTGCCTTCGAAAAATAAAAAGCACAAATTAACAAAACAAATCGATTAACTGAAAATAAAATTCAAAACTATGGAAGCAAAAGTTAGTATTATTATGGGTAGCACATCCGATCTGGATATTATGGCTAAAGCAGCAAAGTTATTGGATGAGTTTGAGATTCCTTTTGAATTGAATGCACTCTCGGCACATCGCACACCGGAAGCCGTTGAGATTTTTGCTAAAAATGCCAAAGATAATGGCATTCAGGTAATTATTGCCGGTGCCGGAATGGCAGCTCATTTACCCGGTGTTATCGCAGCAATGACACCACTTCCGGTTATTGGAGTACCTATTAATGCAAGCCTTTCGGGATTCGATTCCATATTAGCCATTCTTCAAATGCCTCCGGGAATACCCGTTGCAACTGTTGCTGTTAACGGAGCCCTGAACGCAGCAATTTTAGCAGTTCAAATAATGGCTAACGGAGATAAAGTTTTAATGCAAAAATTAGTTGAATACAAAAAAAATCTAAAACAAAAAATTGTCTCAGCAAACAAGGAACTATCTGAAGTAAAATACAAATTCAAAACAAATTAGCATCCGATAAAATAATTTAGTAATTTAGAAGAGATGTATTTTAAAAGTATGTCTCTTTTATTTTACTCATGAAAAGACCCTTAATTACAATCATTTTTTTCTTTTTTGGTTTTCCTAATTTGTTTGCCCTCGAAAACCATCCCGCTGGATCTCGCTCCCTGGCACTTTCCAATGCATTTGTTTCTATTTCAGACACATGGAGCACTTTTCATAATCAAGCCGGGTTGGCTCAAATCGCACAGTTTTCTGCAGGAGTTTTTTACGAATCAAAATATTCTGTCGATGAATTATCGTTAACAGCCGGCTCAATTATTTTCCCAGTAAAAAAAGGAACTTTTGGCTTTAGTTTTTCCCAATTTGGAAAGGGTTCGTTCAAAGAAAATAAACTGGGGTTGGCATTTGCTAAAACACTTTCCGAAAAAATTAATGCGGGAATTCAACTCAATTATTTTTCACAAAGATTTCCGGAAAATAGTGCCATCCAAGGATTTGCCACTTTCGAGGCTGGAGTTATTTATTCACCCGATAAAAAACTTTTTTTGGGTGCACATATTTTCAACCCAATATCTGCCGGAATAGAAACTCTCGAAGGCATACAAAAGATGCCAACAATATTTAGGATTGGTGGTCATTATCAGTTTGATGAAATGATTTTATTATCTGTTGAAACTCAAAAAGACACAAAAAATCCACTTCAAATGAAAACCGGCATTGAGTTTTCGCCAGTGCATAATTTTGCCTTGCGTTTTGGTGTTTCAGGAACACCCATAAAATATACCGCCGGATTTGGGTATCGTTTTAAAAAAATAACGACTGATATTGCCTTTGCATATCACAGGATTCTTGGAATAACACCTTCTGTATCAATCCATATTATTTTATAATGAGGAAATTTAAACACCATATTTCCCTGTTACTTTTGGCAATTTTACCAATCATTTCTTCATCGCAAGAATCTCACCCAAGCAAAATAATTGAAAGCATAATTGAAAGTCAATTGCAAAATTTAGATGAAGATGCAGATGTTAGTTTAATAATAGAAGATCTGGAAGATATCGCCGAGAATCCAATAAATATTAATTCTACAAACGAAATTGAGCTTTCGAAACTCTATGTTTTAAATGATATCCAAATTACAAAATTGTTAAATTACCTTAAAGAATTTGGGCCGGCTTATTCCATTTTTGAACTAAATACTATTGATGGATTTTCTCCGGAATTATTATCCAAAATTGAACCCTTTATTTGGTTTGGTACCAAAAAAGAACAAGCAACAAAATTTTCGGATGTGTTAAAATATAGCAGACATCAACTTTTAATGCGCGGCTTAGGAACGGTTCAAAAAGCAAAAGGTTATCTGCAAAATGAGGATAATTCAACAGCTTACGAAGGCAATCAATTTAGGTATTACACGCGCTATCGTTTCGAAGTAAAGAATAAATTCTCTATGGGAATTACGGCTGAGAAAGACCCCGGCGAGGCATTTTTTGGTGCTTCAAACAAAAGCGGGTTCGATTTTTATTCCGGACATTTGAGTATAAAAATCAACTCAATAATTGAGAATATTACAATTGGCGATTTTATAGTACGAGCAGGACAGGGTTTGGTACTTTGGCAAGCTTATTCAATGGGCAAATCGGATAATGTTCTTGGTATCTCGAAAACCAATCGTGGAGCGCGCCCATTTACTTCGGTTGATGAGAACTCCTATTTCAGGGGAATTACAAGCACATTAAAACTTGGAGACGGACAAATAAATCTATTCTATTCACAAAAAAATGTTGACGGAAATATAATTAGTAGCCCAACAGATAGTTCCTTTTTTACCAGTTTGCAATCATCGGGATATCATCGAACTGAAAGCGAAATTGCCCATAAAAATTCGGTTCAAGACCGAAATGTCGGAGGTGTATTTACATGGAGTTTCAATCATTTAAAAATTGGAACTACTTTTTCATATCAGCAATTTAATCTGCCGCTTGTTAGAAGTTTGCAACTTTATAATCAATATCGGTTTAGCGGAACAGAAAATTTTGTGGGAGGAATCGATTATCTTTTCAACAAAGGTAAATACCAACTATTTGGCGAGGCCGCTATTTCAAAATCGAATGGAAAAGCTTTTTTACAAGGAGTTGTTACCCGTTTGAACGACCAACTTAGTTTTTCATTTCTTTTCCGCCATTACGATAAAAACTACCATTCTAATTGGTCGAATACATTTACCGAAGGGAGCATATCAAACAACGAAACCGGAATGTACTTTGGAGCAAAATTATACCCAGTTAAATTTGTAACACTTTCGGCTTACTCCGACATTTATCAATCAAAGTGGATAAATTATTCAACTGCCGGACCATCAAAAGGATGGGATATTTTTACTCAGGCAAATTTCATTTTTTCTCAAAATTTTGAATTCTATATTCGATACAAAAATGAAGAAAAAGAACAGAAATTTATCACAGAAGAAAGATTCATCAATTCCCCGGAACAACTCCAGAAATTAAGATTTCACATTCAATATAAACCTCGCGAAAACCTTATTTTAAAAACCCGCCTCGAACATGCTTTTTATAAAGGGAAAGTGGAAGAAAACGGATTTGTAATCTTTCAGGATTTTCAATTTTCAACTCCAAAAATTCCTATAAATATTTCAACTCGTTTGGCTTATTTCATCACAGATAGTTACAACTCACGAATTTATGCTTACGAAAATGATTTGCTTTATACATTCTCAATTCCTGCATATTACGGCAAAGGATTCAGGACTTATCTAAATTTAAAATACAAAATATCTGAAAAACTGGATTTCTGGATGAAAATAGCCAACACCTCGTGGAACGACCGTGAAACAATAAGTTCGGGCTACAACGAAATTCAGGGAAATAATAAAACAGAGTTAAAATTCCAGTTAAGGTTGAAAATCTAAATTTGAATTCTTTACTTTGTCCGTTCATAAAATTTAAATATGTCTGAATATAATTTCGATGACATTCGACCGTACACGGACAAAGAGGCGAGAAAAAAGCTAAAACTGATTGTGAAAGATCCGGTTTTCGATGAGGTTCTTTCTCACATGTTTCGGTATCGGTCTAAAATAGAAATGGTGAAATTGCAGTTGCGAATGGTTCGATCCATTAAACAATTGCAAGGCACTTTTATTTACGATTTATTAAGGACCATTGTCAACAAAACTTCAGACGGATTAACCTGTCACGGACTCGAGAACCTGGACAAAACAAAACCTTACCTTTTCATCTCGAACCATCGTGACATTGTTCTTGATGCCGCACTTTTGAATTACCTGATTTTTGAGAATGGGATGAACCTCACTCAAATTGCAATTGGAAATAATCTCTTGCTTTATAAATGGATTGAACATGCGGTAAAACTTAACCGCTCGTTTATTGTAAAACGCAATTTACCTCCGCGCGAAATGCTACTAGCCTCTAAAAAGGTTTCTCATTTTATTCGTACATCGATTGTTGACGAAAACTTATCTGTATGGATTGCTCAACGCGAAGGACGAACCAAAGATGGATTCGACAAAACTCAGGTTAGCCTTTTGAAAATGCTAAATATGAGTAACAAAAAAAATATCTCGGAAGGATTTAAAGAACTAAATATTGTTCCGGTATCCATTTCATACGAAATTGAACCTTGCGGCTTGGCCAAAATGAAAGAGCATATAAAAAAGGAACGTTATGGTGAACTCAAAACAAGCAAGGACGATTTAAAAAGTATGTCAATGGGAATGTTCAATCCAAAAGGCAGAATGCGCTTTACTTTTGGAAAACCAATTGAAATTGATTTAATTGAAAAGGAGCCAAGATCAAAAGAATATCAGAATAAAATAGCGCAAGAAATTGCCGAGAAAATTGACCGGCAAATTTATGCCAACTTTAAATTATGGCCCAATAATTATATTGCTTACGATATGTTAATGCAAGAACACCAGTTTAAAGAAAAATACACGGTTACCGAAGAGCGAAAATTTAAAATGATGATTGAACAAGCCATGATTCACATCGACTATCCGATTACAGATCTTCAAGAGCGCTTTTTAAAAATTTATGCCAATCCGGTAATTAATAAAATGAAATTAGCTGAAAGTTAAACCCTAAATAATATGAAGACAATTATTTGGGATTGGAACGGGACATTGCTAAATGACCTAAACTTTTGTATTGCTACAATAAACAAATTACTTGAAAAACGGAATCTTCCTTTATTGAACACCAATTCGTACAAAGAAATTTTTACTTTCCCTGTTAAAACGTATTATAAAAATATTGGATTCGATTTTGAAAAAGAAAATTTTGCAATTCCAGCAAAAGAATTTATAGATTTATACGACAGCGGTGTGAATCGTTGCAATTTACATGAGTCGGCTTTTGAAATACTTTCTCATTTTAAAAAACTTGGTTACCGGCAGTTTGTGCTTTCCGCCATGAAACAAAACATGTTGGAACAAACAATAAAACACAATTCGATATTTGATTTTTTTGAGGGTGTTTTCGGACTAAACGATCATTATGCAGTTTCGAAAATAGAACGAGGAGAAGAACTTATTTCTGAATTTAATATTGACAAAAACGAAACATGGATTATTGGCGATACTATTCATGATTTTGAGGTTGCTGAAAAACTTAAAATTAAATGCATTTTAATAGCAGATGGGCATCAATCTGAAAAACGATTAAAT
>Ga0307988_1001046_pt1 | contig 16787 bp, 1 predicted proteins | sample EllFjometagen183_FD_203166 | JGI IMG/M metagenome (GOLD analysis project Ga0307988, IMG submission 203166) | Marine microbial communities from Ellis Fjord, Antarctic Ocean - #183 | ecosystem: Environmental > Aquatic > Marine > Unclassified | place: Southern Ocean | collected 2014-10-08 | reverse complement strand
CCAGTAATCCAGTCATTAGTACTGATTAATTTATCAAGTAGTTCTTTTCGCCTCTGCATTAATAATTCCTTCTTGTTCTCCACTTTTAATCCCTTTATATCGATATGTTTATACGCATATCTAATATGTCATAAAAAAAGCACAATGCAAATTTACATTGTGCTTTTTGAAAAATATTATTTATTATATAGACTTAATTGTTAAGGATATAAGGGACCAAAAAGCTCTTAAGTAACCCCGCATTAGGTCCAACCCCATAAACGTTCTTAATATCAATTAGTAGGTCCGACTCCAATGATTTTTGGGTCCGACCCAAATGATATTGATAGAATAATATTGAATTGCAAATGGTAATCATTTAAGTTCATAAATTTATTATATACTGAATTTATAGAATTATAACACTAGATAGAACTCATTTTTTTATATAAAATATCAACAACTAGCGGCTATTAGGATACCGGTTAAACTTCTAGATTACACCTGGTACTGCGAAATATTTATATCGCAGTAGGCACTGGAGACAATGAAATCTAATGTCAATTAGTAGGTTTGACCCCAACTAATTCAGTAGGCACTGGAGACAATGAAATCTAATGTCAATTAGTAGATTTGACCCCCACCTAATTTCAAGCTCTTTTGACCCCAAGCCCTTTTGACTGATAACTAATCAACTTAAAATAATTAAAAACAATATTTCTGGAGGACTTAATGAATAGAAAAAATATAATCATTATATCGCTTTTAGCATTAATAATGATAGTCAGTTTCACCTCAAATGCTGTACACTTTACAAACAATGGGAATTTGTACGTTATTAAGACTGACGACACAGATGTATCTTTGAACGGAAAAACTATTACCGATCTCGTATCTAAACATCCAATCAATACTATACAACTATTACAAGTAGACGATCAAAATGTTCCAATATACACGGTAAAAATGGGCAATGACCTTTCTATTATTGAAGCAAGAAAAAAAATAGACGAAATATTTTCAAATAAATCAATCTCTAAACAAAACCTATCCTGGCTTGAAGAATTGGAAACTATAATTGAAAATACTAAACTAACTGATGATTCACTCTATGCCAAAGCTATTAAAAAAAAGAAGCTTGTTGAACAGATGAAGTCCTTAATAATGGACTGGAAAACAATGAATGTTTACCAAATCAACTCTGTCAAAAATATATTAGATAACATTCAGAAGCCTATAAAAACACTACCAATATCAACTGATCAACTCGACCTAATACAGACTAAATTAGATATTATTATTAAAGAGACTCAAGTGATTCTTAATTCAGGATATCCGTTCGGTGAGGGAATTAATGCACCTGATGAGAGCAAAATGAACTGGCTTAAGGAATATGGGGCGAGTTGGGAAAAAAACTCTGATTCACATAAAATAATGCTTGATGCTATAACTAATAAATTAACCTATAATCAAGTTATTAGTGAATTCCAAGAGAAAGTCAGTAAAAGTAATATAGAATCTTCCAAACAGAAATGGACAAACAAAATTGAAAAGTTACAAAAAGCTAATGATAGATTCAACAATAAAGTGAAAAAGTTAACAGAAAAAGAAGTGGGATTGAGTATCAAGTGCAAATATGAAATTAATAAAATTGAACAAAATAACTTACAACAAAAGTATGCAGAAACGTTAAACGAATTACTTGCAGCCAAAAAATACTCCAGTGATTTAAATGACATTCTGTCCGATATAAATACAATGAAACTTGAATTCGAAAAACAGAATGAACTGCTAAGTGCATATACTATTGAAGTGTCAAAGCACAACATGTATCAGGGGGGGTTTATCGACAATAATACTTCAGTACCCAAAATGGTTAGTAATCTGAGTGCAATCGGTTCCATTTATGGGAAGAGTAACTCCTCTGTATGGCTCACGGCATTGAACAAAACTTTGATGGGTACAGATCTTACTAAGTCTATGTTCCAGAAATTAAATTTGTTTCTATCAAGCGATCCTGGTTTACCTCAATTTAATCAATTGTGTCCTACACAACTTATTAGTGAAATAATTAAGTGGAAATGTTCTAAGTTAACAGATGAAGATGAACAGCACAAATATATTATGCGATTGGCGTTTCAAGAAGCAGGTGCGATAGAAGAAATCAATGCAGATATGATTAACTTGAATCTGATAATGAGCAAGTACGAAGGGGCTATTATGCATCAGTGGAATCAACATGTTTCTTCGTTTAACACGAAAAAACCGTTTAATTTGCCTTTATTAATAAAAGCTCAGCTTGCTAACAAAAATCGGAGAAGCCAGATGAATAATGAAATAAATGTAATTATGGAGACATTAGAGAAATCTGAGAGTTATGCAAGAGTTCTGTGGAATAATGCTTACAAACAGGGTATTACGGTGTTTCAATTAATGAAAGATCAAAGCACATCAATGATAAATGCGAACTATCAAGTAGCTTCAATATTATTGCCACAGAAAAAAAAGCAAAGTGATAAACAGGATACGGGTAGTGGTGGTTGTAATTGCTTATCCCTTAGTTCGAAAAAATATGAAAAAATTGCTAATAACTCAACAATACAACAGAAAATGCCTCCTAAATCAAAAAATGCCTTGAACGATATACCGGCCCCTGAATTTTGGAAAAGCTTAACATATGATAGCAGGGCATTAAAATATTTAGAAATAGGTCTAGGATTAGGTAGCAAGATAGGTGAACTGGGGGTGGCTGTTGCACAGAAGGATGCTAAACCATTTATTAAGGCAATCAAAGAAATAGCAAGCAAAAGTCTGCAACATCTGCTTTTACAAACATCTGATATTGAGTTACAAAATAATACACACTATGAATCTTCATACTTTAACTCTTTGATTGACACTTTACTACAAGAAGAAGCTCAAGTCAAGATTAAAGCTAAATGGAAAAAATTCGGGGACGCAATTGTTAACGATATTGTGCCTGACATTGATGATATAGTAAACTTAGGGACACCTGCTAAGATCATCGATGATATTAAAACTTTTGCTAAAGATCCTAATGCGCTGCTCCAATTTGGTGAGAAAAATAGACTTCTGTCAAAAGATAACATGCAGTATGCTATCTTTGGTGGACGCACTGAATATGATGATACGAACATAATCCCAGGTGAATCTATTTTTTGTGAAAAAAATGGTAGGAAAATGTTGTTAGTTAATGCTTTTAAAGATAACGAATTCCAACTGCTACTCTTTGTTGGGAATAATATACCGAATCAAATTTTATGGAGTAAAAAGCGGGAATGGGAGCATGGTACATTAATGATTGGTAAGCATGGATATATGATCATGCGTAGAGCTGGATTTCCAAATGCTATAATCTGGAAAAACACCGTTGATCAAAACTTATACGATGGTGATATGTCAATATCCGGAGTTGACAATAGCGCTTTGATCGCAGTTCTTTATCAAGCGGTTGATGGTAGTGTTCTATTTACAGCTTTTACTGATAACTTCGTTGCATTGACACAAATTGTAAGCGGTAATACAAGACAAATATATACTGGTCTTCTTGATGGAATTCCATACGTAGTAACACAGGCGGACACTACTCTCACGCTTTATAATTGTATGAACGGTACTGCATTGGAATTGGACCCTCTTGACAGCAGTATACTAAATGTTTCAATTAATAATAGTACTGTGAATGTAGCAACTTCAACAGGAATTTTACAATATGACTATAAAGGTGACTTGCTATATGGCGTTAATGATAAAACTAGTCGCGTTATGGAGATTACTAAAAATATATATATAGTAGTTTCAAAATCACATGAAAATTATTTTACAACAATTAACAATCCTAGGTTTCTAAAAGATGTTCAGTTAGAGCCTAAAGATTATTATATATGGAAAAATAACATGCTCTATATCAGATCACAGGGAAACATATCGGTTTATGATTATGAGCTTGAATCATTGTATAACCTTGAATACAGTACTGCAAATACTCCATCTAATGCAGCTGTAACTACTGGTGTGTACTATGAAGGGTACTTTTACACTGTAGATGGTAGTAATCTATTCATTTTTGGTAAAAATAATAAACTTATTATTAAAACAACGTTACCATACACCATGCCTTCAGACGTAAATGGCCTAACCTATGAAGGAAATATATATTTCGGTAAGAGCATACAAGGAACAACTGGGGCAAATGGTTCTAAAAACACTATTGGCGATTATTTACTTATCGAAGTTAATGGCACAAACATATCGATCAATACTCCAAATGTAACGCAAACTGCTGATTTATCGACAGGGAACATATATAAAATTGGTACAGGATGTCAACAATTTGCTGATTCAAATGGGAATCACTTATATTTACTCACTGATAGCGCTGGAAAGACTTCTGCATTTTTATCAACACCAAATGGTAAAATAAATATACCTTTGTTATCTGGCATAGATGTTTCAAATATGGTATGTACTGTTAAAAATGGTATTTATAAAATCAATAATGGACAATATTACCTGGCTACAAGTGGGGACTATGTTTTATGCATGAGTAAAAATTCTCCAAAAGTAACTTTATATGGGACTTCATTAACCAGTGTAAAAACATTTACTCCCATAATAAATGCTTCTAAAATGTATGTACAAGGTATTCTTCCTGTGCCGGGTCGTGGTTTTTTATACTGGTATGATAATTCTATATGGAGTGTAGTAACAACAGGGACTGGAGAAACAGTTACCTATCTCGTGGTCGCTATACCCGCATACGGTCAAAATATTTCAAATATTTCATATAATGATAAAATTGTAAGTTTTAATTTTGTTGATGGTGCCGGTAATGATGCAGTAGGTGAGGTGATATGGAGTATGCCGGTTGTACAGGGGGATAGTTCCGCTATTGGTAGTTTAATGTACAGCTTAAACGCGTCAACAGCTGAAGCTATAATGTCGATGCCGATAAAAACTAATGTTATGAATGGAAAAATAAAAGAAGTAGCAAGTGTTTCCTGCGTCCCTACTGTTACTCTTAATACAGATGAAGGTAAAGTATACCAAATACAACTTAAGTACCGTAATTCAGTAATTGTTGTGCAGGAATTTAATTCTGCGACAATTCCAAATTTAATGATATTGAATAAGAAGAACCTGAGAGGATCTGCAAGTGATGATGTGCAGCTTAATATAACGAATGTAAACGGCAGCGATTCAATACAGCTCATATTCAAATTAGTAAATGATGTAATTGAGATCACTGATTCAAAAGTAACGACAAGTACTGTACAAAAATATATCTATGGTACATCATCATTTTTAAAATTATTTCCTGAAATGAATACGAGTAAAGGCCTTGATATAGCCATTAAAACTATTCAAAATCCACAGAGAGCAGTTCCTACCATGATGTATGGGCTGGGATACATTATGTATCAAATAACAGTTGATAGTGCAATGAGCTATATACCTACTCAGATAAAAAATATAGCAATAGAACAATTGAGTTCATTAGTATTCGTTTATAAATCTTATGCTAAAGCTAAAAAATATCAATATAAATTTAAACAGGCTCAGAATATATATTCGACTGTAAATGCAAAAACTTTGCTAATGTTAAATGATATAGAAAAAGGTATAAGCGAATCTTTCACAATATTAGGGAATATTCTAGTGTTTGCCAACCAAAATTCATCAGAACTTACTGTATCTTGCGATACCTTAAAATCTGTGGTTGACTCTACTTCTAAAGAAAAACCTGACGTTAAAATGCAGAATGGTTGCCATTTTATTAATGGTAAATATCCGGTAACCTGGAACAATTGGTGTGTATTATTTCAGGCCAGTAATAATAATTTAATATCCTATATATATGATAATGGAACATTAACATCAGTAACGAATAAAAATTTTGCTCCAATAAGAATAATGAATATTATTAATGGTAAACTTTACACAACAACAGCTAACGGTAAATTTCAGGTCGTTCAATTACCTCTTACAAGCACAAGCACTCCCAAACTTATAGGGAACTATGATGCATTACTTACTAACCCTAAAATAGTAAAAGAAAATGATGGTTCTGTAAGTCTATATAGTGGCAGTGTGTCAGTTTTGAATACAATTTCTAATGAAAATATATTCTACAATAATGGAAAAACAGGATTTACAATTAATACTTCTGATAGTGATTTATCAATTGGCTCAGTTTTAGGAACTGAAAGTAGCGTAGATTTAGAGTTTCTTCTAACGAGCAAAAATTATTTATTTGTTATTAATAATGAAACAGGCATACAAGGCAAAATATTACTTACTGATGTCATAAAAGGTAATTCTTTTCAATTAGGAGATATGACTAGTTCAGAACTTATCATTAAAGTTCCTGGAGCCGGAGGAAACAATAAGTCTTACAAAATGATTATAGGAGTGGATTCTAATATTTATGAATTCAATTTTAAACCTGGAACGAATGCAACTGTTTCAGATATTAAAAACTCTATAGTTTTAATGAATTTTAACAATGAATTTTCAAAAAATAATAAAACATATCCATATCTATTCAATACACAAAATGGTATTGAATTTAAAGGGCTGACTCTAACAAAATATGCTAAGCTTCCAATAATTCTGGTAACATGTAACAGTTATGTATACTTATGTATGGATGGATCCAGTTATAAAATTGGCAAAAAAAATAGTAGCTTAGTAATCAATAGTAATTCAACTTTTAAAGTAAATAAATTAACTAAACCAGTAAGTATAAATGATAATATTGGTGATGGTTTTTCAAATGTATGGGAATCTACAATTACCTGGGGAAATGCCACAATCAAATTAGTAACTAATTCAGATTTTTCTTGTATAGCAACCAGTGTTGGAGCAACTGAAAATGGTAAATTTTCATACGGGGCAGATTCAACTAAATACAAAATAACTGTCCTTACTAAGGCTCCTGGTGATTATGTTACCAACTACACAGTAAATACAATTGAACAAGTCCCGAGCATTAGTGATTTTTATCTATTTGGAGACAGTATTTTTGTATTAAATAAAGACAATGTATACACGTTGTATCAATACTGCATATATCCATTTTCAAATAAGTCACTTAAAAGCTGGACAAGCGACTTGAAGCTTCCCAAATTTAATCCTAGTGGGTATATTAGTAATTTTACTGACAATAAGAATAAATCAGCTATAATGCTTGTTAATTATAAAAGCAGTTCATTTTTTGATACAGATGTAAATAAAACAATTACTCTAACTTACAAAGAATCATCTGGTGATGATATTACTGTCGGCTGGTTATATGCATTAAAAAATGGTCAGTTAGTTCTAAAGTCAAAGAGTGGAGCCTTAGGGTACAGCACAACATTTTCTTCTTTTGGTAATAATGTTGTAAGGTTACTTGGCCCAGCAGAATATAACTCTAACTTATCTTTATCCATTAGTAACAAAACAGGATATAACTTAATTACGGTTAAGAATACAACAGGTAAGTCATCAGGAAGCGCTTCAATAACCCAAACTGAAAATTGGCTGGCACTCAATGGAGATACTACTCTATTACGCATAAATAAAGGAATTCAATTAATACAGCTTACTAAAGAGAAACAACAGCTCATAAATATTTGTTCACCTACAGGACTAAATGGAGCTTCTAAAGGAATATATGCTCTTACATTGGCTGATGATAATACTCTTAATTGTTCTTTTGTCACCGCTGAAGCAAAAAATATATCTTATAATGACGCTACTATTTTAAATATAGATTTAATAGAATATTATTTAATTGACACTGAAAACGTTAGTAATATCAAAACGGAACAAAATATAACGGCTGTACCTACTATTTCACCTAAAATATCAGTTCATTACCAATTAACAGGCTGCACTCCTGCTACTGCTTTTTTCCCAATTTCGCAAACAAACTATAACAGCTATGCATACTCAACAATTTCTTTTCTTGGATTAAATTCTATAAATATAATGCCAGGAACTCCAACATACCTAGGCACATTTACTATGGGAGACCCATGTATAATTATTGGAGGCAATATTTGTACGTTATATGAAGAATCAACATTAAATAAAATATTTGAACCAACAATCAATATAAGTGCTCCTACAAGCGATTTAAGCGGTAGTGAACGTTATACCGTTACAGTTGATAGTAGTAATATTTACCCAATTCTTGTCCAAAATGATGATAAACTATGTATTACTGCAACTAAAGACAGTTTGAATTCAATATATTATATAGGCAATACTCTTGTAAAAGACAAAATACAATATTCAGGCCAGAACACAACTAATTCATCTTTTGCAACTGACCTATTAATAAGCAATGATAAACTTTTCGTAGCTACTATAAGCGGAAAAGTTTATTCTTATAATTTGCCAAACTTATCAAATGAACAGGAAGTAGCAAACCTGCCTACAACATCTACAACACCAATTAAACTAACTCCATCTGCTTTAGGAGCAGTTGCTTCAAATGGAACAAGAAGTGAATATATAATAGACACTAACATCAGTAATTCACATGATATAATATCTAATACTAGTAGTATAGGGGCACAATTATTTCCTGCAAGCGAAGGTACTTTTAAACCTACACAGGAAAAAAATATTGGTAATATAATAAGGTTCTATCAAACTGGCGGTGATATATGGGCTTTTATAGGAACAAAATGCCGACTTAAAATAGTTAAAAATGGATCTATTGATGACACGGGTGAAATCTCTTTAAATAATGCCACAGCTAATGGAGTTTTATCCGTTAATAATGGTAATATAAAAGTTCCATATTATATATATCAAAATAATGTCTTCATATATGTACCATATTTTAAAAGTCTCTTAAGAATATACTCTAATTCAAAAGGCAATATGTTCATTCTTCCAATCTTCAATGGATTTAAGTTAGGTTCAAATGGTAAAGCTATAACTGATAAAATGACCTATTATTTAGATGAGAACGCATGTACAAAAATTGGATTGAATGTACAAAGTTTACCTGAAATATCACTATATGTGACTATCAATAACAAACAATATATATCACATTCAGATCCTAATATTGAAACATCATGGTCATATAACCCTGATGTTTTAAATAACTGGGACAGCCCTGAAAAGAACATCTTAACAGAATATGGTGCGGTCTCAAATAAACATTGGGATGTGAAACATACACCTAGTGGAATGTTGTCATTGTACAGAAAATCTGAAATATATTATTTCTTTTGTAGATGGCCAAACATCTATGATGTAGATACTTCTAGTGGTTATAAAAATGGAGGCAGTAAGTTTATAACTTCAGTAACCCACTTTTTTACTGAAAATGTTTTCGATGTTATGGAGTCAACTATTTTAATTAAAACTTCTTACAGTCATGATAGAAAAATGGATTATAAACTCACATATGATAAAAATAATAATATCAAAAAGAATCATCAATGGCTTAAGTATATGCCTATTTTAGATAAAAATATTACTACTCCAAATGGTGGTAGTGGTGGGCAATGGTAATTGATAAAAAATACAACAAACTGAGTTTTATTAATAAAGTTTGCCTTCTGTTAAAGGCAAAAGACAATGAGATCAATTCGAATTTTAGCAATAAATGTTAGTACTATATTAGAATCGATAATATTATGAATATAACATTTAGATTTTAACTTGACTAACAATATTATGAATAATGATAATTAATATAGTCTAATAAAAAAAGGAACCTTTATGAAAAAATATTTTATTATAATAACCTTGATTAGCTTAATAATTCAAACAGTTTGTACTGCTGACAGCAATATTACAGATGCAACATATATAGTTCCAAATAATTTAGCCGGTCTAAAGGATTGTCAAATAAAATATATTAAGGGTTCAGGTGGCTACTTCAGTTTAAACCCTGTTTCCAGTGATTCAGCTTTAACTCCATCATCAAAAGATGCTCACACAAATAATGGTGAACAATGGGTAGGCGCTGGAAATTTGGAAGTTAATATCAATGAAGATAAATATCCTATTTATAAATATCAAGGACATTTTTATTATCTATTAGATAGCTTCTATCACAATGCTAACGATACCAATACTATTGATTATTCAAAAATTACAAGAGTTACAACAAGTAACTGGTCTAATAGTATAATCACTGCTACTGCTAGTATCAATAATTTGTATTATATCATTAGCAATTATTTATCTTCAGGCAGTAATAAAGCTTCTAATATTGATATAATAAAAAGCAGTAATTCTTCCAGTTACAATCAATTGAAAATTGAAATTGCTAAATCTAACTGGCTCAAAAGTTATGATTTATTTCAAGCATATTCTTCTTTTTCAATAGAACAATCAATGTATAACAATATAATTACAAAATTAAAAACTATTACACTTGCATCAGGATCAGGAGCATGGAGTGATTTAACTCCCTGGCAAAGCGGTATAAGTTTTATCTGTAATATTAATAATTCAGAAAGTAGCAATTGTTATTTTACAATTAATCTGATAGAACCTCAAATTTCTAATGGGTTAATGACAACTAGCACAGGCGCTTTAATATATGTAAATAAAATAGGAGAAATCAATCAGCTGCAATTTGGATTAAATGGAACATCAGTTACACTTGATAAAAGTCAAACTCCATATGTAGCGAAATGGAAAACGGCTTTAAATATAGATGAAATATCCTCTACAGGTACAGGGATAAATTCATGTGTAGCAAATATAACTCCGGTCATTTCTTCAGAAAGCTTATCCAAAAGTTATACAATTGACTTTACTTCTATTAACGGTTCGGATGTTAATGACTCAATATATATAAAAACGTCTTCTATTGCAAAAGTACCATTAGTCCTTTATGGCACAAAAGATGGTGATGTTTATGCTTATCATGAAAAAGAATTTAGTTTATTTCAGCTAGAAGGTGATATAGCAGTTGCTCAAAATAAGGATGTAACCTTTGTATCAACAAAGGCCCCAAATGGAAATAACACTATCTCAATTAAAGATGGAGATACCATAATAGATACAATAAACACCATCTATACCGGTGATGACTGGGTTTTCATCCTTGAAAACAATAAAACAATCGAAACATATGTTTTTAATTCTTTATCAAGAGCGACTCTAACTGAACAATTCTTAAAAGGAAAAACTATTACTAAGTGGAGTTATAATCCATATTCTCCAGGTAATACAAACCTTACTTATTCGCCTAATAATACAGTACTGCTAGGAGATAAACATGGAGATGTTTACGGAATTGAAGGCGGTAATAATCTGATTACTTTTCAAACAGGAAATGGAAATAATATTTCATCATTAGACTGGAATTTATCAGGAAATCCAACGGTTACATATCAAAATGGCAAATCACATTCATTTACAAAATCATCCCTTTCTCAAGTATCGAACAATAACATATCTTCAAGTTCAGGCTTCAACCCAGATATAGCAATACAACCTGGAACAAATAACATTGTTCAGGTTTTCAACAAATATAGCTCATCAACTTCAGGAAGCCTGTACAGCTTAATTGGCGAGATTGATACATCAACAACTACAGATTCTCCTTTAATAAACTGGACTGGTAAAGTAAATGATACGACGGTAGGTACAGCCTATGGATACGATATCGGACTAGGTTGGCAACCGAAAGTAGCCATTACAAATTCTGGAATTGTAGCTGCGATACATCTTGCTTCAAATGGAAGTGATGAAATTTGGTATCATGTTGGAACATTAAGTGATAATAACTTAACCTGGAAAAGCTCAGATGGAATTCATCTCATGGATGGAACAGATGCACAGGCAGCTGATATAGCATCAATACCTAATAATAAAGGAAACGATTACTTTATCATAATATTTTCTGACAGCAAAGACAGTAATAATTTAAAATACTGCCTGGGATCCTATTCTACATATTATGATGATAAAATTGAGTTTCTAGGTAAAAGTCTTAACGGCAACAGTTTGAAAGATGTTCTTGACCAAATTGATCCTAACAATGATTCAGGTAATAACACAAGCCATGATGATCCTAATGTATTTGATATATATATTGAATCAACAACAAATGGAAATACAACAAGTGGTAAACTTATCGGAAAAAATATGTCAATTACCTGTCTGGATAATGGAAAAGTTTTACTTTCAACAACAAGCGGAACTAATGATTCGACATTTAACCTATATGAGTTAACTTTTGGACAGGGGAGCAGTCAATTGAAAGCTATTGCAAAGCTTCTAGGCTCACAAAAAATGATATCACCAAAAAGTATATTTACCACAGTTTCCGGTTATCCAAACTATCAATCATCAGATTTTGTGTTCATCATACCAGAAGAAAGTAGTGCTAATATAACATCTACAGAAAGTAATAATAGTTCACAGGGATATACAGTTCCAGAATCTTTAGCAGGTGTAACTCAACCTACATTAAAGTATATAAAGACTAGTAGTCATTGGTATTCTCTAAATCCTATTCTGAAAGGAGCGACCTTCACCGAAGCAACAGATGATAAAACAATTTCAAGCCAGGCAATATTTAAAGGTGATTTACTCACATCAGAAAAGCTACCTGTTTATTCTTATAATAATCGTTTTTATTATATCAATTATTTATCAAACAAACCTTCTAATTCTTCTAATGTTTACACTGATTACAGCAATTTAACAAGGTTAACAGCAACAAACTGGGTTGATTATTTGAAACAAGCCGGCATGTATACAGTACCTTCAAGTTTGGGAGACACTCAACAATCTAATCCAATGTATGTAAACCTTCCGGAAGTTAAAAATTGGTATAAAGTAAACCCAGTAGAAGCAGGAACAATTTTAACAGTATCACAAAGCAGCAGAACTATTGATGAAATGACACAGTCTATTTATACAGGAGACTTAGTAGTTCCAGAAGGATATCCAGTTCATATTTACAATGGTTTCTTTTATTGTTTACAATATGTTAGTAAGACCAAGCCAAGTGAGGCAATAAATATAATTGAATATTCAAGTTTAAATGTAAGATTAACAATTGATAACTGGGCTGAAGCTTTGGGCAGTAGTAGCTACAATGCAATCCAGTTTAAAGACAATGGTGAATTAAATGCTGCAAGTCTTTATACAACAGCCTCTAATAATTTTGGAATTCCTCAAAATGTAACTGCTAATATAGTACTACCTCAGGGACCTATATCTGCTGCATGCATAGATAATTATATAATTACGTCATATTCAGTACCATCAACCGAAGACAGAAATATAAATGCTGATTCAACCAAAATCAATTATTCTGTAATTAGTTCAAGCAGCTCATATTCAACAACAAATACAACAGCAACTGATATAAATATCAATAATAACGGTATAACTATGACAATACCTAACCCTTTCAGCTCTGCATCAGGAGTTTCTTTCACAAAAAATGATGTTACAGGTACCTACTTAATCACTAATGGTAGAGATACGTATTACTATGCAAAAGACAATTATGGAAACAGTGTATACAGTAATTCAAACGGCATTCAGATGAATCAAAACGGTACTGTTTCGACAATATTTCCTGACTCATCAGGTGCCGATCTCAAAATGCTTGCTAAAAATCCTTATAATAATATTTATTATATTGCAATATATAATAGCAATATAAGTAAAACTCAAATTTGGAAATATGTTCCATCTACAGGGTATATAAATTTGCTATCTGATTATCTGAATCCGCCTTCAGGGTCTATCACTGGATTCTTTATTGATACAAATAATCAGCCATATCAATTAATCTGTTATGGTCTTTTAGATAATGCCGGAAATGCATTATCTATAAATTTAAGCAATTCATTAAGCAATCCTTACAGCAGTTTAAATTCAATACCTTCTTATATGATAACAGATTCAGCTGTTTATATTTCTAATAACCAGTTCGCCGTTTATCCTAAAATTGATGATACAACTGATAGTATGAATTTATATATAAATTGTAACGGATATTCAACCCAAATAGCCGAATATACTGCCAGCGATCTTACTCGTATAAATATTACAGTATCTGACTTAACAAACATTAAACAAGTTGGTGATTTTGTAGGATCTCAGTTTAACATTAAAGTTAATACTTCAGATGGATCCGATACAAATATTGACACTATTCCTGGAGTATATTATGGAAATAATCTCTTTACTATTAATAAAACAGATAGTAGTAATTCACTAATATGTATAAGTACATATAATCCACATGGTATGAGTATCCAACAAACTGGAAACATTTCAAGTATTGAACTTGATAATAATACAGTTATGACTTTCAGAGACAATACTTCAAAGAAATATATTGTTTCTGAAAAGATAGCCGGATTTTCAAATTTAACACCTAGACAATTGAATACTAGTGGATGTGATTATCAATTAAATCCAATAAAGGTAGGAACACAGCTTAAAGCTTATTCTGGTGAATCTAAAGGTGATCCTGATATAAGGCAATGGGTTTACAATGGCGATTTATTAACAGAAAATGGAGGTTATCCTGCTTTTGAGTACGATGATCACCTGTATTACATAACTAAAATTTTCAGCGCCTCTCTATCATCAACTATTGTTTACTCAGAATTAAAAAGAGTTACAAAATCAAACTGGAAACAATATACGTCATTATCTACTCCTATGTCAAAACTGACAGGTTTTTATGAACCTCTTGTTATATCACAAAGACCTAAAAAATTAGAAACTGGTTATACAGAATTACCATATAACCTTGGACTTAAAAAAATATACTCTGGACCTAATGGTTTTCTAGGATTTGATTTTACAGCAAATATAACATTACCAGCTCATGCCGCTGTCAGTTCAACGGGAAAAATAACATTAAGTACAAATACTCAACTTCCGTTTAAAAAAATTGATAATCAAATATTTGGTGCAACAGATACAAAAATATTTTGCTTTTATGAATATAACAGTAAGATAAAGGCAGTTTCAGCCAACTTATCAGATATCAACTCTAGTTTATCAGGTATAAACTCTAGCCTTTGTTATTATAATGAATATATTTACATGACTTTTTCAAACGGTTATTTATGTAAATTTATAGTTAACTATAAAAATGGAACAATAGATCCAGTTCTAATAGGAAATAATATTCTGTTAAAGAATGCAAGCGGCAAACTTATTCCTCTTGAAATAAAAAATGGTGAATTATCTGCCAATGATAAACCATTTACAGAATTTTATACAGAGGGTATACCTAAGTCTATTCAGGGAGTAACACCTGTTATTGCAGGAATTCCTGGAACAAATACAGCTATATGCATATACAAAGACACTATATCTTCAAATTTAATGTATAACACTACAAATGGTGATTGTTCTTTTTTGATAACGTCCTGGTTAAATTCATCTAAACAATACGATAGTGGATGTTATCCACAAATTTCAGTCTCAAATTTACATGATACTTCAACGAATAAAGCATCTACTATTCAATATGTTGTGGAGGTTCATAATTCTGAAAATGAAGATAATATTACCAGTTCATCTGAAATTTATTACCATATAGCAAAAATTAAAAATGGGAATATTGTCTGGATTAATAATGGTGGGACAACAACGAATCAAACTGGTTACAAACCTGTAATAACGTTTATTGGTCAAACCAATTATGTTATATCAGTGCATCAGGCTTCCAAAACTGATTTTACTTTGTGGTACAATATTGGAAAACTTGATACTGAAAACAATGTAATAAACTGGGTTAAGACTAATAAAGATTTAGCTGTAGATGATTATCCTAGTAATATGTATGATTATATGGATAAAATGCTTGACAATAATAGTTCTTCAACAAAGGCTTATGGATTTAAAAACACAACAACTTATAATTATGCAGTAGCTGGAAAAGACCTCAGCCTGATAAGTAATAAAGATGGAATAATCTTACTGAGAGCAGCTCCAAGTAAGGATTATGACAACACTATATCTTATCCAATTTTTTATAATATAATAAAAAAACAATTTACTTTTAATATAAATAGGAGCAATTATAAACCATATAAATTATCCATTAATACTTTTATTAATAATTACTATAAGATTAATTATTTAAGCAGGTCTTACAGTTATTATATTACAGACTTAGCAGGAACACAATTCTTACTTTCAGAACAAAAAAATATAGATACTTGTTCCATTTCAGGTACAGATAATGGAACTTTATTCATTATGGGAATGAATAGTAAAGATAATACAATTAATATAGATAAAAATAATATAACACCATATATTAACAAATTGTTTAAAACAGAAAATATAGCAAGTGATACCATTATCGATTATATAAATGAGAAAGAATCATTCCTTGGTAGTAAGCTCCTGAAAAGCATTACTTGGAATTCACCTCAGAACGATCTAAATGGGTTTGTTTATCTTAATAATAGTAAAGATGATGATACTCTAAATGGTTTAAACCAGGTATTCCAAGTTAACAAGAACATAGTTTCTCAATTATTTCTCACCGGTGCTCCATGTTATATAGCTAAATATTATAAAAATAATAACTTCATAAATTATACATTTACAGTTTATACAGATTACACAGATGACCAACATAAAAACTATGAATGGTATAATTTAGATATTTCAAATGGTTTACAATACAGTAAAGCCTCTACTAATTTGTTTCCTAGTTCTGTAATTTTAAAAGGATTAATTAATACTTTAGCAAAGGGAGTTCCAATTTTAGGGAAAAAGATAACATGTATTAAAAATATTGATAGCAGTTATTACGTAGGTACACA
>Ga0307988_1001045_pt1 | contig 16822 bp, 15 predicted proteins | sample EllFjometagen183_FD_203166 | JGI IMG/M metagenome (GOLD analysis project Ga0307988, IMG submission 203166) | Marine microbial communities from Ellis Fjord, Antarctic Ocean - #183 | ecosystem: Environmental > Aquatic > Marine > Unclassified | place: Southern Ocean | collected 2014-10-08 | reverse complement strand
CCCAAAGGAGTTTGTAAAACTTGGAAGACACTAATAATGAAAATGAAAATGTCAGTTCCCATGCAAAAGATAGAGATTTCAACAACTATTATGGCTAAGTTTCCAGATAAGACCAAAACAATAGCAGATGTTCCTGGCATGACGAAGGTTATTGAAGTGTTAAATGGCAATAAGAGCTGGACCGAAACTGTTGGATTAGGAATTCAAATGAAAAGCGGACGTCAACTGGCTTTTGCTAAATTTAAGGCAAAAAGAGCTAACCCTACTCTCAAGCTGACTGAAATATATGAAAAAGTTACGCTTGATCCTGCTTTGTACCAGTTTGGAAAATATAAATGTTATAAATTGATTTGCAGTACACCGAAGGAACTGAAAATCAAACCGGAAGAATTTTATATTGACAACAAAGAGTTTCTTCCGCGCTGGCATATATCAAGTGAATTTTCAGAAATGGGTGTCATCCCGGTAAAAAGTGAATTCCTTAAATATAAAACATTCAAAGGTGCCAAAATACCAATGCTTGTTAATAACCATATGATGGGGATAAAAATGATTGTCGAAATTATTTCTGTTACGCCTAACGCAAAAATCGCGGATTCTGAATTCGCACTTCCTAAAGATAAATAAATGCGAATAATCCTCTTATTAATCTCAATTATGCTTGTCGCTGGAAATCTTTCCGCGGCTACAGCACGTCAGCGTTCCAAGCAGGTTTTGAACGAAGTGTGGAACGAAGTAAGCCGCCGCCATTTCAATAAAAATTTTAAGACTAAATATCAGAAGCTCTACAAAAAGTTTGAGCCGAAGATTTTGAAAAGTACTAATGACCTTGAATTATCCAAAGAAATCAATAAACTTTTGCAAGCTTTGGGGCAAAGCCATATTGTTCTCAGTCCACCTCTAGGAGCAAGTTTATCAAAAGCAATGTCAACGATTAGCAAGAATATCGCTCCAAACAAAAAAGCTATAAAAGGGAAAAAGCCACCACCTGATTTGCCAGCGGATACTGGAATCTCTCTGTCGCAAACTGATAATCGGATTTGTGTTACACGGGTCAGAAAAAAATCATCTGGCGCAAGAGCCGGGATAAAAATGGGTGATGTAATTTTGGCAATCAATAGAATAACTTTGCATCCTGAGGTTAAATTTCATTATGACTGGCCGCTTATTGCGCGTGCCTTGTTGTCCGGACAGCCTGAAAGTGAAGTTACAGTTAAGATTTTAAATGCTAAAGGTGAAACTCGTACTCTTAGTTTGAAACGGCAGGTCAACGGCGAGAAATGGTTTAAATTGGGAGTATTACCGCGCTCGTACAGTGATTTTTATGCTACAGTCCTGCCGGGCAGGGTGGGTTATGTGCAGTTTACGGCTTTTACCACACCGATGCTTCTGCATTTTCGCAAAGCTGTAATTACTAAACTCCGCAATATTAAAGCATTAATTATTGACATGCGGGGGAATGTCGGGGGCTTATTAATGTACCCTCCGTGGCTTGCCGCATGGTGTTGCCCGGAAGTTGTTCACTTTGGCAAATTAGTTATAAAAGGCACAACATTGAAACCAAAATCATCTCCACAAAAAAAATGTTTTAAAGGCCCGATAGCGATATTGATTGATAATTATTCCTACAGCTGCGCAGAAATCTTTGCAGCGGGTATGCAGGACGCCAAGCAAGCCAAGCTTTTCGGGACTACAAGCTCCGGAAAATGCCTGCCGTCAATGTTTTTTAAGCTTCCTTGCGGTTTTCGTCTGCAAACTGTTACGGGAGATATCAGGCGTATGAATGGTGGAAAAATTGAAGGTGTCGGGGTAAAGCCGGATGAAAAAGTTATTTTGAGCATAAAATCTTTACAAAACGGAAAAGATAATGTCATCGAATCCGCCAGAAAATATCTGTTGAAGCAATAGTTTCTGGATTATTTGTTTAGCTCATTTGAAAAACTCCGTCCTTGGATTAAAATATAATATAAAGAAATTCAGGAATATGCTAAATGCAATATATTATTAAAGATACAAATGGTGAAGAACATGGACCAATAGACTCGGAAACTCTGGCAAAATGGGTTGATGAAGATCGTGTCATGGCTGAAACTCCGGTACGTAGTTCTCTTATGCCAAATTGGAAAACCGCAGATCAAATAAATTTTTTGGTGGAACGCCTTGCTGAACAAGAACTCAGAAGGCAAGCGTCCGCGACAATGGTGGAAAAATCAGGTTCCATTCTGCATAAAGCCAAAAAACGTTTAGGCGACAAGTTTTCTCCTAATATCCAATCTAAATTTGAACAGAAACGCCCGCCGCAGTATGCGCGAATGTCTCCACGTTTTCTGGCTGGCTTGTATGACTTTACTTTGATTATACTGATCGGAGGGATTTTATATGCTCTAGGAATTGCTTATGCTTATAAGTACCCGGCGGCAAAAACGGATAGTTCTAGAGCAGGAATTGCCGAAAAAGATAATATGATGATTCCAATTCTAGCAGCTGAACGAAGCCGCCGCCTGGAGATAGAAGGGCGTTTTGAGGCAGTTCGTAAAGTTGAAAAAGGAGAGGAACTGGAAGCGGCTAAAAAAGAATTTGAGGCCGAATTTGCAGCTGAAAAAGCTAAAAGTGCTGAGATTCGAGACGAATTACATGAAAACAACCTGACTGCGACTTGCCCACCTTACACCTTTGCGGACAAGAATGCCGGTTATCAAATAAGTTCACTCTGGGAAGATACTACAAGTGGAGAAAAGTATATTTGTCTCAGTGGAGCTCCCGGCGCAGCGCGCTGGTTGAGCGGTAAAGTTTTGACTAAAATAGTAACATATTGCATTGCTGCACTTGTACTTATTACTTTAGCTCTTTATGCTTTCTTTATAGGATATTATTCTCAAACTTATGGAATGTGGTTTTGGGGAATATTCATCACTAAAAGAAAAATCGGCGAAGTATATTTCTTGCGAGCATTTATGTTTACCTTGCTTTATCCATTCTGTTTTATATTCTCTCCACTTTTCGTCTACATTTTCCATAGGGGATTACACGAAATACTTTCAGGAACCAGATTGATAAGAATATTCAGCAAAAGAGATGCCTAATTAAATTTAAAGTTAGGAACGCCGGTCTCCAGACCGGCATCTTAAAACTTAAATCTTATTTTGCATTTTGCATGCTTTGATTGTGTTTTGCATGAGCATGGCTATAGTCATTGGACCTACTCCGCCGGGAACAGGAGTTATATAACTGGCTTTCTCGGCGACTTCATCAAACTTTACATCTCCAACTAGGCGATAGCCGCGTTTAGCGCTGGCGTCCTCGACACGGTTGATGCCAACATCTACAACAGCGACTCCTTCTTTGACCATGTCCGCTGTAACGAATTCAGCCTTGCCAATAGCGGCAATCAAAATGTCAGCTTGACGTGTGAGTTGGGGCAAGTTTTTTGTTCTGGAATGCACGCAAGTGACTGTGGCGTTAGCCCCGTCGGCTTTCTGAATTAATAAGGACATCATGGGTTTGCCGACGATGTTCGAACGTCCGACGATGACCGCATGCTTGCCGGATGGATCAATACCGCTGCGTTCGAGTAATATCATTACACCATAAGGAGTGCATGGGAAAAATCCATCACGTTTGCCGATAAGCATTTTTCCAACATTGCGTTCGTGAAAACAGTCAACGTCTTTAGCTGGATCAATAGCTTCAATAACTTTTTCTTCATCTATTTGTGGTGGAGGAGGGGATTGAACCAGAATTCCATTAATTTTAGGATCATTGTTAAGCTGGTGTATTAAATCAAGGACTTCCTGCATTGAAGCATCTTTATTTAAAACGTGCTTGGCTGAATAGATGCCGAGTTCCTGGCATTTGCGGTCTTTCATTTTGACATAAACTTGTGATGCCGGGTCTTCGCCGATCAAGACTACAGCTAGTCCCGGTTGTAAATTATTGTCTCGAGCCAGACTGCTTACTTCTTTCCGGTTCTCTTCGTTGACCTCGTTTGCTATTTTTTTACCATCAATTATCTGTGCTGACATGGAAAATCTCCTGTATGTGTTGTAATGTAAATTATAATAGTATTAATATTGTCGAGCTTGAGAAAAATTCAACTAGTGATGAGAAAATAATCAATGAGATTTTTAGTTTATAACATAGCTTACGGTACTGGCGGCCCGAATGGGGAGTCGCATCGGGTTTTGACATCGCACAGATACATCAAAACCCATGATAAGCATTTTGAAAAAATTATTGATTTCATCAAAGAAGCCAATGCGGATGTGATCGGTTTGGTGGAAATCGACACAGGCTCTTATCGTACTGAATATATGAATCAGGTCAAAAAAATTGCCAATCATTTAAATCATTTTCATGTTTGTGAAACAAAGTATGGGAAAAAATCACTCCTGCGTAAAATGCCTTACCTGCGAAGTCAAAGCAATGCTATTTTGACTGCGTTAAAAAATGAAGAATCAAAGTTTCACTTCCTGCCGCGTGGAGTGAAAAAACTTGTTATTGAAAGCAAAATAAATAATGTCAGCTTCTTTCTCGTTCACCTCGCGTTGACTAAAAATGTTCGTCAAATACAACTGCGCTATCTGGAAAAAATCATACCTAAAGATCAGCATGTGATTGTCGCGGGAGATTTCAATACGATGCAAGGGAGCAAAGAATTAGACCGTTTTATGGAAAAATGTGGGCTGATAAATGCTAATAGTGAAAATCACGCTACCTATCCGGCATGGAACGCGCAAAAAGAACTTGATTATATTTTGTGTTCTGAGAAAATAGAAATAAACTCCTTTGAGGTCCCGAAAGTAAAATTTTCTGACCATCATCCATTGATTATGGAATTTGAGACCAGAGAATAATATTTTATTCTGATATTTCTCCTTAGCATGCAAAAAAAATCGGACTTTCAAATTACTAAGTGAAAGCCCGATTCGATATTAATTATTTATTTACTGCATGAACTTTTAACTGCTGAACAGCTAGTAGTTTTGGCTGCAGCTTTTGCTTTACATTTTGCGCATTTGCATCCTGCTTTGCATTGCATCTTCATCTTGCATTTAGAGGCTTTTAATGCTTTACATGTAGTTCCAGCAGCTTTGGCTTTTACGCAACATGCTGAACCTTTTTTACATTTCATTTTCTTTTTCATCTTCATCTTGCATTTGGTGGCTTTTGATTTTGCATGTAATGCTTTGCATGTAGTTCCAGCAGCTTTGGCTTTTACGCAGCATGTTGAGCCTTTTTTGCATGCAGATGCTTTGTCTGCATCTTTAAAGCATTCACATCCAGTAAGTAAGGCTACGGCGAAAAGTGCGATTAAGATTTTTTTCATAATCTTTACCTTTTGTTATTTGTTATTATATATTGTTCTGTGAATCGTTCACAAAACTAAAATATTTTTACCATGTGCTTACAATTGTCGGGACTAATATCTTCCCAGGAATCAGTGTCAAATTGAAACTTTACCGCGTGACTGGTTTTAAGTCGCGCCACTCGTTTATTTCCAAGTATATTAATTGCTTCGAGTATTATCGGATTATGACCGACGATGATTAAGGAATCAATATTTTTGTCAAAATGTCTGACGAATGAAACAATTTCTTCGGGGTGAGCATAATAGAGAAGTTCTTCACTGATAATCGAATTTTCAGGGTAGTTAAGTCCACGAGCAATCAATTTAGCGGTCTTTTTAGCTCGTACAGCAGGGCTTGATACAAATATATCAGCTTTGATGCCGCTTTCATGAAACATTTTTCCAAGTGTTACTGCGTCAGCCATACCTTGTTCGGTAAGCTCGCGTTTCATATCCGAATCTGCCATCATTTCAGTCTTCGAATGTCGAATCATTAATAAGTCTTTCATGTATTACCAAATTTATATCAATTTATATTCATGTAGGCGACGATGAAGAGTTCGGCGGCTAATGCCTAACTTTTCGGCAGCCAGTGTGCGGTTGCCTTTGCATTCCTCTAAGGCCTTAGTTATTAATATACTCTCGTTTTGGTTTAAATCCAGAGAATTGCCCTTAATATCCTTAGATTCATTCTTGCGAATGTTATCTGGTAAAGTATGTATATCGAGAATATTTTCAGAACATAATACGATCATGCGTTCTATGCAGTTACGCAGCTCACGGATATTTCCGGGCCATGAATAAGCCTGTAATATCTGCATGGCGGCATCTGAAATACCTTTGATTTCTTTATTGTTGTCGTCAGCATATTCCGTGATAAACTTTTCGACCAGTAGCGGAATATCTTCAATTCTTTCACGCAGAGGCGGGAGTTTGATATTTACAACGTCTAGACGATAAAAAAGATCTTCACGGAAACTTCCTTCTTCAACCATTTCCAGCAAATCACGATTGGTAGCGGAAATAAGTCGTGCTTTGGTGCTTATGGATTCAACACCACCTACACGTTCAAATGAACGAGTTTCCAGTACTCGAAGGAGTTTTACTTGTACCTGTGGATCGATTTCACCAATTTCATCGAGGAACAAAGTTCCGCCATCAGCTAGTTCAAAACGCCCATGTTTAGTATCTGTTGCTCCAGTGAAAGAGCCTTTTTCATGTCCGAATAACTCACTTTCCAAAAGATTTGCCGATAATGCCGCGCAGTGAACCGGAACAAATTTTCCCTCTCTTCTGCTGAGAAGGTGTAAAGTCTGCGCGATAACTTCTTTTCCTGTGCCGCTTTCGCCACTAAGCAATACGGTTGAACGAGTTGGCGCAACCTGTTTAACAGTTTGTAGAATTTCCTGCATCACTTTAGATTTAGCGACAATATTGCTTAAGTCAATTTCTTTTTCAAGTTCTTTAGGGGCAGGGGAGACTTCATCTTCCTGCTTGCGGGATTCAGTAGCGCGATTAATTACTTCCTGTAGTTTATCAAGATTGACCGGTTTAGTAACAAAATCAAAAGCTCCGGCTTTCACAGCATTGACCGCGGTTTCAATCGAACCGTAGGCTGTAAGGACGATGCAGTTCGGTGCTGGAGTCTTGCCTAAGGTTGCGTCAAGTACGCTCATGCCGTCAGCTCCGGGCATCTTCAGGTCGGTCAAAACCAGATCATAATTATTATTTTTGAGCAAGTTTATAGCAATCAGTCCGTCTTCTGCTGTAGTTATTTCAAATTCTTTGGAGAAATAACGGCGCAGAGCATCACGAGTATTGCGTTCGTCATCAACAATTAACAAGCTTGTCTTTTGTTTTTTAGTCATATTTCCTCCTATTGATTCCACATTTTGGCAAAAGCGTGAATGTCTTCGCTGCTGCCGCTTGGAATTTCAAGAACATAATGTTTTACATTAGCATCGCGACAGGCTTTTACAAAGCGTGGCAGTTTCATTTCGTTTGGAGTATCCAGAGTCAAATGTCCATCGCTCCAATCTGCTTTGGCTACATTATCAGTATAAATTGACGCATGAAGATGTACCATTTTCACTTGACCACTATCGAGAAATTTAATTGTTTCTTCATGGAAATCCCGGTCAAAAATAAAGGCTGTTGCCCATAAATGACTGCTATCAAGACAAATAGGGTTATCCAGAAAAATAGAGTTTTCAGAAAAGATATTCGCCGAACCGTAGGCAGGGAAGTCATTTTCTATACACCACAAGATGTCAGGATAATTTTCACGGATATATTTCAAACGTTCTTTGACCAGTAATTGACGTTCCTTGAATTCATCGCTATGGGTGAAATCGCAACAGATACGAGTTTCGCCGTCAAGTGAAAGTTCTGGACGGAAAATTTCTTGCATGCACTCATCATAAGTCCGTCCACCACCGAACATCGGAACTGCTTTGTCAGTCATCGCGAAACCATGAAAAACTGCTTGCGTGATGCCCATTTTTCTAAACATCTTAGAGTTTTTATCAATGAGCTGTTTTGCCGGCTCAAAAGATTTAGCGGCGAGATTAATAGCATATTCAGCTACTAGTGGAGCGTGTGCGCTGAGTTTTATTCCTGCTTCTTTAATATTTTTTATTTCATCAGCGCCAGCAGTATTATGTAATTGGACGCCAAAATCAAAACCATATTCTTCGCTTACTTTTTTGCACTCAGCCAGATTCTCCATGGCATCAGCTTTTTTGAATGGCGAGGATGTGAAATCTAGAAGTATTTTATCACTTGACATAAAATCATCCTTTGTATCCTTCAAGTACAGCCAAAGCACTGTCTATATTTCCAAATGGTGCGCTTACCTGAATACCTTGAATATGAGTGTGTAATTCTGCAACTGCCTCGCGAGCAATAGCTATACCGACCGCGCGTTGTTCGTCACGGCTTTCGACTGCTGCCATGCGTTCCATGATTTCGTCCGGTACGGTTACGCCTGGAACTTCGTGTTTCATAAATTGAGCATTGCGATAACTCGCCAAAGGCCATATTCCAGCTATGATTGGAACTTTCAAGTCCGCAATTTGTTCCATAAATTCAAATAAGGCTTTAGTATCAAAAACTGGTTGAGTAATGATGTACGCAGCACCAGCGGCAACTTTCTCACGCAGGCGTTTGATCTCTCGTTCCATGTCTATGGCGTTTGGATCGGCTCCGGCTCCCGGACAAATCGGGGTAGGGGCTCCAATACTTTTTCCACCGATGTCAACTCCGTGATTGAGTTTGTCGCAAACCTGTAGAATACCAATCGCGTCAACATCAAAAACCGCCGAAGCAAAAGGATAATCTCCAAGTTTAGGAGGGTCTCCGGTAATGAATAAGATATTATTAACATCTTTGCTGGCACAGCCGAGTAGGTCAGCTTGCATGCCGATCAAGTTTTTATCACGACAGCAGCAATGCAGTACCGCTTCAATTCCAGCTTTTTCTTGAATCTCAATAGCCGTAATAATAGGCGAAATACGGGAACTGGCACGTGGCCCGTCTGGAATATTTATCGCATCGATTCCTGCTTCGCGGCATTTTATAGATTTTTCAATAGTAGTCGTCAGGTCAAAACCACGAGGCGGAGTGATTTCAATGGATGTAATAAACTCACCGTTGAAAAGTTTTTTAGCAAATTTTGAACGTTGTTCCATCGGCACAGCTTCCTGCAACGGTACTTCCGAATCAATAGTTGTATGATTGACAAAAGTTTTGCTAAGTGGCTTGATACTTCGTGCGATGTCGGCGATATGTTCAGGACCTGTACCGCAACAGCCTCCGACCCCGCTGGCTCCGAGATTGATATAACGTACAGCGTAGGTGGTCAAATATTCAGGACTGCACATGTAAATCATGCGGTTATCCACTTGTTTAGGCATTCCGGCGTTAGGCTGGACGATGATTGGCAGTGTTGTCAGCTTAAGGACTTTTTCAAGTGCTTCGAGCATTCCGTTTGCGCCAATGTTGCAGTTTAAACCTATAGCACTTGGTTTTTGGCTGGCACTGTCAAATATTTTTAACAGTTCTGCCATTGACTCTCCTTTGGGAGTTTCCAGTTCCGAATCAACAGCAAAGCTGAACATATATGGAATTTTGGCATATTTTTCAATAGCGCCAATAGCAATTTTAGCGTCTTTTAAAGAATGAATTGTTTCGCACAAAATAAAATCAGCACCGGCATCCTGTAAGGCATTGATTTGTTCGCCGATAATTTCTAGGGCTTCATCGAAAGTAAATTTTCGAAGATTTGTACTTTTGCCTACCGGGCCGATTGAACCGGCAATTAGAGTATCTTCTTCGCAAGCGTCCTTTGCCAGCTTGATCGCTCTACGGTTTATTTCAACAGTTTTGTCTGCAAGTCCGTATTGTTTTAATTTATTACGGTTCGCACCGTAAGTATTCGAGGTAATAATCTCTGCTCCGGCTTTGACATAGGAGCGATGAATATCAGTAACCACATCGGGAGCGCTCAGACAGAGGTTTTCGTATGAGGTGTTGATAAAAAAGTCGCGTTTGTAAAATTCAGTACCAATCGCACCGTCAAATATTACTACATGGTCATCAAGTTTTGCTTTAAGTAAGTTTTTCATAATTCCATTTTTTTTACAGGTTAAAAATACACACCACTAAATATACTCGCAAAACCCAGTTTTTAAAGGCTTTTTTTATAAATAATTAAAACCGTAGTTCAGCGGCGGAACGCTGATCGTCGCAGAGCGACGAAAAGACCTGATCCAAACTTATGTTTGGGCGCGGTCCAGCGGAGAACCGCTGGTCGCCAACGGCGAAAAGCTTCATGACTAAGTCTTTCCCGCGCGAGCGCATTCATAGGTGAATCAGACTGCTACATCATCGCAACGCGATGCGGAGAACATTACTTCATGCGAGAGCGTTCATTCTTCCTTTATGACTTGTTTTTCAGTATAATCACCATATAGTATTTACAAAATTATTTGAATGAGGATAATTTATGTTTTCAAAGAAAAAAATAGAAGATAAATCTAAGCCACTTCAGAAATTTGTTTCTAAATACAAACACTATGTCATTGCGGTAGCTTGTGTGTTGACTTTAGCTATAGTCTTATTCTTGACATTTGTGTATCCTCATTATTGTCAAAATGTAAAGTTTAGATTTCTTGATGGAAGTAAAGCTATAGCCAATACTAAATTTAGAGTTTATAAATTTGTATATAATACGTCGCACAATTCAATACCGCCAGAATATCTCATAACTACAATAAAAACAGATTCACAGGGATATGCTCATTTGAACATGGCGCATATTGAAGATAAAATGCTGCTTATAGAAAATAAAGATTATATTACCGGTATTATGAAATATACAAAATGGCGCATTAAAGTTATTAATTATCATTATGATCATCGGAAAGGTGTTTTTTTTGGTAAAAATATCTATAATTTGTTAACAGGCTGGGTTGTTCATGCTAAAGAAAAAACAAGAAAATATGATTATATTAAGCTTTCTTGTTTCAATGCTCCCAAAGCTATAAACATGATAAATAAGAGTATTGTTAATTATTTTATACGTAAAGTACACACAATAGAGAAATTTAGAAAACACAAGCCTGCACTTGTAACAAATAATGATTTAAAATTTACACGCGGTACAATAGTATTTATAAATTAGCGCTAACGCTACTTTGTCATCTGATGTTCAGATTTTAACATTTTTTTATTAACTCTAGCTGATGTTTTAAATCTGCTATTTCTCTTCTCCAGAATGCGTCGTTTCCCCAGTCTGGAAAATTGTGCTGGAATTTGTAGTCATTTACCTGAGTGCAGCACCAGCTTAGGAAATAGATAATTCGCATGGCTCTTAATGGTTCGACTAGGCGGATGGTTTCAAACTCAAACTCTCTTAATTTAGTATAGCCGTCAATGATCAAGTCTAGTTCACGTTGGGATTCGTGGATGTGTTCGGGTAGTAATAACCACAAGTCCTGTATTGGCGGACCTTCCATCATGTCGTCAAAGTCGATTATCATTAATCCTTCGTCAGGACGTTCCAAGATATTAGCACGGTGCAAGTCGGCATGAATACGGATGTATTCGATGTTCTCAAACATTGGATCAATAATTTCGAGGATTTGAGAAACGACATCCTCAAATTCATTATGAAACATCGGAGTTATATGATTGTCGTCCAGCAAATAACGCATTTGATTTGTAGTTGTAGCACGTGGATCAAGGAGCATTCGTTCGGGAGCTTCGGCACGAGAACCAGCTAGATGCATTCTGGCAACAACCATACCAATACGGCGCCAGGCATCATCATCGTTGATTTCTACTTCACGCCCGAAACGCTTGGGGAATACAGTAAAAATAATGCCGTCATCAGTTTGGGCTAAAGTCTTGCCTGATGGCAAGGTCAGCGGAGAAATAACTGGTATATCATCAGCGGCACAATCAGCGACAAAACGGTGTTCAGCTTCAATAGCATCAAGTTTCCAGCGACCCGGTCGGTAAAACTTAGCAATAACACGTTGTTTTTCAGAGGTTTCGAATTCATAAACACGGTTTATATAACTCGGAAGAGGTGCCGCCAGTCCCTGCATCGGGCATTCCAAGGCGCGTTCAACGGCGTCAATCATTATGTCAGGTGTAAGATTATCAAAATTTTGTGCTGTCATATTTTAGGTCGTTTAGGCTATAGGCTGTAGGCTTTTAGCTCTTTGGTTATATTTTTAGTTTTTCCCTATAGTCTAATATACTACAGCCTAACTACCTGCTTCAGTATCTTTTCCACCAGTTTTTGCCAATTTTGTAGCGAGAGCTTTCTTTCCAGTTCTTTTCCATAATCTTTTTGTTTTTACCCCATACTTCGAGGTGATATGCTATAATTCTTTGTCCTCGGATTCCTTTCATCGGAATAATAACTGGCCTGTAGCCGTTTGCAGTGGTTAATTTACCAATTTTTCCAGAAAAAGAACTTCTGCTACCGTGGTGAACTCGAGGTCTATCCATGGATGTTACTGCTTCAATAATTTTTGCTTCATCATAAGTCTTTGATTTAACTTTTGCTTCGTCTGGGTAGTAAAAAGTGTAAATCGGGCGCTGTCCGTAAGATTTAGTACCGGTGGTTAGAACAAAAAGATAAAAGTAAGGCATTCTTATAGCTTTCGATTTACCTTTTTCAATCTTTTTATTTACGGCGAATTGGATTTCGCAGTTTGAGACACTTTTAGATTTCTTCTTTTTACCTTTAGCTTTTTTAAGCGTATAGCCTTGTTCTGGAATATCTATATTACTGATAGTTACCTTGTAATCACATGTGTTGTCGGCAAAGCCATCAGAGTTAATGTCAGTATCATAGTAGCCGACAAGGTAGCTTAGAGGTATTGTACGAATACCTTTGCCGTGCTGCAAAGTAATAGTTTTACCACTTATGGAGATGATTTTAACTTTCGCCAGTCGATTTTCTTCTCCATTTCTGCTGGTCTTGTAGATAATGGTTCCAGCATTGATGACAATAATGTTAAAAACAAACAATCCGATTAAAAATATTTTCATTTTGAGCTCCTTGTTTATCATAATAACGTATCAAACTATAATAATATTGCACAAGAATGTAAAATTACGAATCATGAATTAGGAATTAGGGATTTTATAGCTAAGATTTTGCAACAATTGTTATTGATTTTGATGTGTTCGTCATTTGTATTTCCAAATCAGAGAAGCCAAGCTGTATCAATGCGGATTCCAATTCGAGATGAGTATAAGGATAAAGCCTAGTATTTGTTATTTTGTGTAATGGTGTTTTCTGACTCCAGTCAATCTCTAAAAGATTGAAACACACATAAGGCTCCTGGAAATCATTAAAGCGTATAAACTCATGATCTCCACTTTTAGTAATACCGATAATGCGTTCTTTTGAACTTAGAATTCTATCATAATTCAAAAGGTTAAGAACCAGATGCCCGCCAGGATTTAATAATTGTTTGCAAGAACTCAGCATTGTAAGTAAATCTTCTTTAGTCAATAAATGCGGTAAAGTATTTCCCATGCACATTATCAGGTCGAATTTATCATCAATATTATTAATCAAATCAGTCATGCCGGAATTAACAAAATCAATATTCTGTTTATAAGCAAGGCTGTTGTTTTTAGCTAAATCAATCATTGAAGTGGATAGATCCACGCCTGTTGTTTTAGCGTCACTTCGTGACAGGGCAATAGTAAAACTTCCAGTTCCACAACCTATATCCAAAGAAGTTTTAAATGAGAATTGTTTTTTTAGCTCAGCAATAATCTTTTCCGCTGATTTTAAATCATTTTCAAAATCAAACATCTCATCGTAAGTGTCTGAGATATTGTTATAAAAGTCAGATGCATTTTGATTCATAGAATTATTCTCCTGTTTTATTTAGTAACAATCTGCGGTCGGCATTTGGATATACTTTCAGCCATTGGCTGTAGCGGCCTGATGGTCCTTCGCGAACGATCTTCATAAATTCATTAAAATCTTCAGTTGTATGCAAAAATGATACTTGAGCTTTGAATTTGCCGGGGAAACCACGGCTTTTTAAATAATCAAGAATTACTTTTCGTCCTATTCTCAGAGCTAATGTTTCGCCGTAATAATCGATCATTTCCATGACATGTTGTTCAAGTTCATTACACAATTCTTCGGGGGTAGGGGGGATATAGTTTTTATCTGTAAGTTCGTGGAACAACCATGGATTCCCCATTGCGCCGCGGGCGAGCATGACAGTGTTGCAAGCGGTTTTTTCTTTTATTTCAATATAATTTTCAGCATTAGTAATTCCACCGTTGGCGATTATTTGAATATCCACACTTTCCCGGGCGGCTTTTATGATATCGAAATAAACTGGACCGGAATAGAATTTATTCTTGACTCTGCCGTGAATGGTGATCGCCTGTGCTCCGGCTTCGGTTAAGCCTTTGACTAATTGTAAAGTTGGCTCGGGATTTTCTTCGTCGAGTATTCTGATTTTGGCACTAATCGGATGACGTGATAGTTTTTTTATTAATTCAAAACATTTCACTGCTTCATCTATTTTTACTCCGAGAGCGGCACCGGCTCCTTTTTTGGATACTTTTGGAACTGGACAACCAAGATTAAAGTCAAGAATATCGAATTTATGTTGATTTAATATATCTATAGACTTGCTGATCCTGTCGTGATTACAACCAACTAATTGTACTCCGAGCCATTCCTCATCCTCGCCGCGTTCCATAAAACGTGTTGTCTTGGCGTTTGCATAGGCGAGGGAACCGGCATCAATCATTTCAGTGAAGCAGTATTTACATCCAAAGCGCCTGGCAGAACGGCGGTAGGGTAGATCCGTATAACCGGATAATGGGGCTAATATTATGCTATTTTCAGGATAAATATTCAATTTTATTTTTTATCTCGAGAGCTTAAATAAGAAAGTTCTCCATGCATTCCTTGGAGTTTTTTTATTGCTTTGTTTTGAATTTGCCGAACACGTTCACGGGTGCAACCGACTGCCAGTCCAACGTTTTCAAGAGTCATTATAGGGTTACCATCAAGTCCGAAACGCATTTTTAGGACTTGTCTTTCACGTTCATGAAGTTTTTCTACTAGAACATAGAGATGTTTCAATGATTCAATATCGCCAAGCACATTGTCAGGAGAAAGTTCGGGTTTATCTGAAATGAAGTCCTGCATTTCTCCAGCCTCACCGTTAACGATAGGTTCATTAAGTGAAGATGTATTCAAGCTTGCGTGTCGTAGTTCGCGAACAGTACGAGGGCTTAGCTCTAAACGTTCAGCAATTTCTTGATTTGAAGGGATTCTGCCAAACTCTGCCTGCATTTCACGTTGAGCGCGTTTTATTTTATTGATTTTTCCCACAGACTGAACCGGAATTCTAATTGTCCGGCTTTGTTCAGCGATTGCGCGGCGCATAGCTTGCTTGATCCACCAGGTACTGTAAGTGCTGAACTTAGCGCCTTTGTTTGCTTCAAATTTTTCTGCGGCAGTCATCAAGCCTATATTCCCTTCAGAAATTAGGTCATGTTTTGACAGTCCACGATTCATAAACTCATTGGCTATTTTGACCACCAGGCGTAAATTTGCCCTAATGATTTTGGCTTTAGCGATATCATGAGCTTTTTGATTTCCAGAATGAATATCCGTGGCCAATTGTATTTCATCATCGGGAGTCAATAACTCAAAGTTAATGATGTTACGCATATAAACCTGTGAGGTGGTCATAGGATTATGCTCCACCACGGTTTTTCTCTTTTTATTTGGCTTTTTGTTTATTTTAGGCATTTCTTAATTATCTCTTTTTAGATATGATCAAGTGTTTCTTTGTAAGCCTTTATAAGTTTTTCAAGTTGTATTTTGTTTGTTGTACCAGCGGAGCTGATTTCAAGCTCTTGAGCCTCTGTTACTTCACCAATTTTCGCGAATGGAATACCAGCAAGAAGTTTTTCTACTTGTTCAGCATTCTTAGGTGACACAGTCATTACAAAACGGCTGTTGGATTCAGAAAACAGAACTTGTGTCGCGCTGCATGCTTCTGAGACTGGGACTTTATCCAAATCTATTTTTAATCCAAGTCTGCCGCCCATAGCGCTTTTCGCAAAAGCTGTTCCCAGTCCGCCAATAGCTGGAGTATGCAGAGAATTAGCCAGTTCAGCTTCAGTGATACTTGAAACAGCTGAATAAACTTTTTTAGCATAATCCGCGTCAACTTTAGGGACATTGTTGCCGATTGCGTCAAACATAGCATAATATTCACTGCCGCCGAGTTCGTTGGCTGTATTTCCGATAATATATACCAGATCGCCCGCGAATTTAGCGTCGAGAGTTATAGATTTGCTAATGTCATCCATTCTTGAGATAGCACTAAACAGGACTGTTGGTGGAATAGATATTTTCTTGCCACCGCGCGAGCTGTCGTTTTTCATACTGTCTTTACCAGAAATACATGGAACCTGGAAGGCTTTTGTATAATTATACAATGCCTGATTTGCTCTAACCAACTGTGCTAGTTTGTAAGTTCCATCAGGAGTTTTTTCGCTTTGAACTGGGTCAGGCCAGCAGAAGTTATCCAGTCCGGCAATCATATCCATTTTACCGCCAACCGCGATGATACGGCGTATTGACAGGTCAATAATTGATGCCATCATGTCATAAGTATCAATATCACTGTAACGAGGCAGGATACCTTCGGAAAGGATCACGCCTTCAGTACTGAGTTGTTCGATCATAGTAACAGTCGCGTCACTAACAACGTCACGGCATTTACCTACGAGCGGTTTAATAACGCTCAGGCCTTTAACTTCGTGGTCATATTGGCGAGCTTTGTATTCATCGGAGCAGATATTTAAACGTCCGAGCATAGTTTCGAGATCAGCAAAGCAGTCACGTTCGGAAATATCCGGTTCAACAAATGTCGGTTTATTCCATTCAGCTTTGAGTTT
>Ga0307988_1001044_pt1 | contig 16822 bp, 13 predicted proteins | sample EllFjometagen183_FD_203166 | JGI IMG/M metagenome (GOLD analysis project Ga0307988, IMG submission 203166) | Marine microbial communities from Ellis Fjord, Antarctic Ocean - #183 | ecosystem: Environmental > Aquatic > Marine > Unclassified | place: Southern Ocean | collected 2014-10-08 | reverse complement strand
GTAGTATTAGCAATACTAAGGGTTGAACGGTCTAAATAATTAACAAGAGAGCCAAGCAGGAGAATTGATACAAGAGTCCAACGGTAATCCATTCCTAGAAATCTTTTTTGCACATTACTTCCTTTCACTAAGTTTACCAAGCCGCAGGTATGGTCTCTAAACCACAAATATATTGTCTTTGTGGCCCAATGCCTTCCTGACATGCATAGCTAGACTTGTTCGCCGTAGCCTTGGCGTAGGAGGAACAGCGACGAAGGTTGTGTGATACTAATATTTTTTACTATAAATGAATAAATTATTTTTAAATGTCTTTTATTGCAGAATTATATTGTTCTGTAAACTCTTCCAGCTCAATTGCTGAAGCTTCCCAGTCTTCTGAGACTGAGTGAATCTCAACATTAACTTCTTTTAAGCGTTTATTGATGGAAGGAAAATCTATAGAAGAACCTGTTTCAAGAAGTTTGTTATGTAGAGACTCTTTTTCTTCTTCTAGCATTTCTATCTTTTTTTCAAGAATAGTTACTTTTTTGTCAAGTACTTTTTTTCTGGCATTCAACTGTTGTCTAATTGCTGCTTTTTGTTGACGCTTGCGCTTTTGGTCTTCTTTTGATGAGAATGAATCTATAGTAGGTTTGCTTTCACCAGCCTTGCTCTTGGTCTCAAAGGAACTGTTTTTTTCAAGAAAGTATTCATAATTGCCATAAAACTTTTTTATTCCCTGTGGAGTCATGGATATAATAGTGGAAGCGACATTTTTTGTAAATTCAATATCATGACTTACTATACAAACAGTACCTTTATAAGTTTTGAGTACTTCCTGGAGCTTCTCTCTTGCATGGATATCTAAATGTGTAGTGGGTTCGTCCAATACTAAAAAGTTTGGTGGATTAGCAAAAATTCTTGCAAATAGTAGTTTAATTTTTTCTCCACCGCTAAGAACTTTACATGGCTTATTGACATTTACATCAGTAAACCCAAAGTTACCGAGAAGGGCACGAATTTTGGAGGAATCCTTACAGACAGCTCTCACTGTATCAAAAACGGTAGACTCAGGTGAAAGTATTTCTCCAAATTCCTGAGATTGATATCCAATTACAACATTATGTCCAATAGTTAGTTTTCCTGCTGACAGTGGGAGCTGTTCTGCAAGCATTCTCAGAAGAGTTGTTTTACCTGTACCATTATATCCAATAATACCAATTTTTTCTCCATTTTCAATTCTAAGGTCAACATTTTTTAAAACCCAGGTTTTGGTGTCATACGTTAAACCGGCAGCTTCCATACTGATTATTTCGTTCCCACATTTAGGCGGGGGAGGAAATTTGATATTGCCGGAATATGATATCTTAGTTGATAAATTAACTCTATCAATCTTGTCAAGCATTTTCATTCGGCTTTGAACTTGGTTAGCTTTTGTTGCTTTGTATCTAAATCTGTCTACAAATTTTTCAATCTGTTCAATTTTTTTATTCTGGTTTTTTTGACTTGCTTCAAGGGTCAACTTTCGTGATTCTCTTTCTCTTGTGTAGTAATCATAATCACCTGCATATCGCGTTACTTTGGCATTATTAATTTCAAATGTGATACCTGTCAAAATTTTGAGAAGATATCTATCATGTGATATTAATAAAAGAGTTCCCTGATAATTTCGCAGGAATTTTTGAAGCCATTCTACTGCGGGGATATCAAGGTAATTAGAAGGTTCATCAAGAAGTAGAATATCAGGATCAGATATAAGTGTTTTGGCTAAAGCAGCTCTCATCTGCCAACCACCGCTGAATGTTGCTAAAGGTTTATTTAGAGCTTCGGTAGAGAAACCTAGACCGGAAAGAGCGGTTTCCGCTCTAGTTCTGATATTGTAACCACCAAGGTGCTCGAATTCAGTTTGATAGTTTCCAATTTTTTCAAGTATTTTATCTTTTTCTAAAGTTGTTAATTGTTCTGAATGAAGTTTGTGTTCAAGGTCATGTATCTTTGAAAGGAATATTTTAAGTTCAGGTATAGCATCTTCTGTATAGTTTATTAATGGTAAAGATACTGAGTGTGTGTCTAGATGTTGTCGCAAGTAGCCTATCTTTTTATCTTTAGGCATTGTAATAGTACCTTTATCAGCCTCAATATCTTTAATTATTAAACTGAAAATAGTACTCTTTCCTGAACCGTTTGCTCCGACTATTCCTACATGCTCGCCACTATTTATCCTGAAACTTGTATCTATTAGGAGCTCCTGAGCTCCATAACTTTTGTAAATATTTTGAAAATCTATCATTGTGTATTTAGTAATTGGGTTGTTGGTTGTTGGTATGGTGTTGAATTAAGCTGTTAGAGTCCACGCTTCAGCGTGTTTTCAGTGTTTTGCATGCTATTCCGCAAGAACAGTTTGATTGCATAACAGAGGCTTCTTAATTCAACGATATTGTGTTGCTAGTTGTTATTAATAATTATTAATCAACAGCTATTCAATATATCTTTACCAAAGATCAAAGCTTGTCCTCCTTAGCTTTTTTTGCGTAGGAGGGTTCAACGTTCAACGTTCAACGTTTAATACTCTACCTTTATTTTTTTCTTTCGTTTCCTATCAAGTTCTTTTAAATATATTTTACGAAGTCTTATATTTTTAGGAGTTACTTCCACAAGTTCATCATCTGCAATATATTCTAATGCTTCTTCCAAGCTTAATTTTTTTGCCGGAGTAACTTTCAACGCTTTATCTGTTCCTGAAGAACGAACATTTGTTAACTGTTTTGTTTTTTGAAGGTTAACTTGCAGGTCTCCTTCTTTGCAATGTTCTCCTACGATCATACCTTCATAAGTTAATTCAGTAGGATTGGTGATGAACCAGCCTCTTAGCTGTAAAGCATCAATCGCATAGGCTGATGCAATTCCTTTAGACATGCTGATCATAACACCATTGGTACGCTGAGGAATACCACCTTTGAATGGTGCATAATGTATAAATCTATGTGAAACAAGACCTTCACCTGCTGTGGCAGTCATTACTTTGCTTCTAAGTCCAATCAACCCTCTGGTTGGAATATGGAACTCAAGAAGATCTCTAACTCCGCGCTGTTCAAGTAGAATCATTGTTCCTTTTCTCTGACTGACTAATTCAATGACTTTTCCGGCTGAGACAGTTGGTACATCGATTGAAAGAATTTCTATAGGTTCCTGTTTTTTTCCATCTATTTCTTTTATGATGACTTTTGGCTGTGCAATACTCACTTCATAGCCTTCACGTCTCATGTTTTCAATCAAAATGGAAAGATGTAAAATACCACGACCACTAACGTTGAAAGAATCTCCTCCAACTTCACTTACATGTAGTGCAACATCTTTTTCTATCTCTTTATTAAGTCTTGCCCGGATATGCCTGCTGCTTACATATTTACCTTCCTGTCCAAAGAGAGGTGAATCATTAACTCTGAATACCATTGATATAGTTGGTTCATCAATAGATATATTCGGCATCTTTTCAGGAGTTTCTGCATCAGCAAGAGTATCACTTATATCAATACCGGCTATACCGACTACTGCGCACAAATCTCCACATTCAACTGTTTCAACTTCTTTCCTTGTAAGTCCTTCAAAAGTAAATAGCTGTTTAATGCGGGTTTGTACTTTAGTTCCATCACGTTTTATAAGTATAATTGGTTTCTTAATGGAAAGATTACCTCTATATACTCTGCCAATACCAATACGTCCTACGTAATCTGAATAGTCAAGAGAAGCTATTTGAAGTTGAACAGGTCCTTCCAGCACTTTAGGGTTTGGTATGAATTCAAGAACGGCATCCATTAATGGAAGCATTGTTTTTTTGCCGGAAGGTTTTTCGACTGTATCTACCCATCCCTCTTTTCCGCTTGCGTAAAGAACTGGGAAGTCAAGCTGATCATCATTGGCATTTAGTTCTAGAAATAAATCAAAAACCTTGTCAAGAACTTCAGCAGATCTCGAATCATGTTTGTCAACTTTATTTATAACTACTATCGGTTTCAGGTTTAACTGAAGTGCTTTATCCAGAACAAATCTTGTTTGGGGCATAGGACCTTCAGCTGCATCTACCAGCAACAATACACCATCGGCTAAGTTTAAAACTCTTTCAACCTGTCCTCCAAAATCGCAGTGACCCGGTGTGTCAATTACGTTTACTTTAGTATCCTTATAAATGATACTAATATTTTTGGAAAGAATTGTTATTCCTCTTTCTCTTTCTAAGTCATTGCTGTCAAGAAAACAATCCTGTACTTCCTGGTTACTTCTAAAAAGATTTGCCTGTTTGATGATCTGATCAACCATAGTAGTCTTACCATGGTCTACATGTGCTATTATTGCGATATTACGCAGCTTACTCATATAAAAAATTCCTTTAAAAAAAAGAGTGTAAAATTATAATTATTTATTTACAATAAACATAGCTCAGTTGTCAGTTATTTCCAGTAGGTCTACCGGGTATCTTACGTTTCATTAGTTATTAATAGTAAGTCTTCAGTGAAGTGCGTATTCAAATGTAGCACAAGCTTCCAGCTTGTATGTTTTTGAGCGAAGCCTGAATTTTTGAAAACAAAAATACCTACGGTATATATTAGTGTGTATTTGCGTTTATTCGCGGTTAAGTAGATATCATTTTTTTGTAAGGTCCTGCTTAATCTGTTCATATTCTTTTTTTGAAATTTCACCTTTTGCATATCTGCTATCAATCATATCTAAAAGAGTTTCAGTTTGTTTAGAAGGTAAGCATTTGAAATATCTACATAGTAAAAATATAAATACTACAAATAGTATTAGCATAATGATAGGCATAATAGGCCAGATTGTATTACCACATTCAAACATTCTTATAATTCCTTAATTTAATGATATTGCATATTAAGACAGACGCCGTCTCTATTAGCTATGGATGTCCTCATCGATTGGGCGTAATGCCTCGTCTCTAGAGTTAATTCTAACCAATTCACCGATTTAAGCGTTCAGTCATATTCGATTCCAACTCAGTAATCCAATCTTTAAAATTCAAATTCGGAGGATTGTTCTCTAAATCAACTGTAGCTAAAAATTCTACTGTAACTGGAAACTTGCCGAAAATAGCTTTCCTATTTTCAACAGCACTTCTGCTACCTTTAACTGTAACTGGAACTATTATTGGTTTAGAATCCCAAAGAATTTTTAGACCACCTTTTTTGAATTTACCAAGTTGTCCGTTTTTACTTCTGGTCCCAGTTGGAAACAGTACGAGGTGTTTTTGTTTGGTGTTAGCCTTTTCGTGAATAAATTCTTTTGAAAATGAAAATGAATATTTGTTACTTATCAGGATACAGCCAAGTTGACGCATCCAGAATTTCATTAATGGAATTCTTTTTAATTTAATTTTTGCAACAAATCCGATTTTACGACCCACTGCCGCAATTAATGCAGGAATATCTAAATAAGATTGATGATTTGAAATAAAAAAAACATCACGATTCCAGTCAATGTCTTTAAGGAATTCTTTTCCTTTTACATCGAGAACTCCACCATAAACAGATAGAAAATAATAAGCCCAGATGGGTACTTCTTTCTGGTACCAATTTTCTAAATCTTTTCTTAACAATAAGACTCTAATAACTCTTAGAATATTCCAGAATAAATTCATTACCATCCAGACATATCTAATGCCCTGGCCAATTTTAACAAATACAATCATAATATCGATATTATAAAGTTTGATTAAGAATGAAAAAGAGACATAAAAAACAATGTGAACTTGTCGCGGCGTAGCCCTGCGAAGGCGGATACAAAGGCTGATCCCGCTCTTCGAACTATGCAGGGCAGACATAAATAGCAATATCACGTGCTTTCTCTGATGTAGCACAAGCTTCTAGCTTGTGGGTTGTCAAGCTGGAAGCTTGAACTACATTAACATTAAAGCAACGCACTTTACTGAATATATGCGTGTGGACAGCCGTTCCTACCCAACAACCGTTAACCAGCAACCAACAACTTTGTTGGAGGAGAGTTTCGAAGGGACGCCGCCTAAACTCCAGTCTTTAGTCTTTAGTCTTTAGACTCTAGTCTCCAAATATGGTGCATAATTTCTATCAATTTTATCAATATGCATAGAAAGCCATTTTATTAGATAATTGAATATCATAGAACAGTCAGAAGTTTTCAACTTATTTTCATCAGCAAGTTTTTTGTAATGAATAACTTCTTGGGTGAATACATTATGTGCAGCTTTATGATCAGTGACATCAGGATATTCAGATTGACTTATTAATTCAATTTCAGTAGAGAAGTGATAGTTTGTATAATCTAATAATTCAGAAATAATCCCCTTTAACACTTCATTGATATCATCAGAATCAGAAGATTCATATAGTTTGTTTATTATAGAAAACAGTTTCTTGTGTTGGTCATCAATGGATGGGATACCAAGGCTTAAATTAAATTCTTCCCAGTTAAATAAAGACATGTTAAGTCTCCTTTTTTTATACATATTAATATTAAATAACTGTTATGATTACTATTAAATTAGAAAAACTATATATCAGTTAATGATAAACACAATATAGCAAAGGTATTTTTATTTTTTATATTAATAATTTATAATAATTCTCGATTTTACTTGCTGATATTTAATAAATTATAAATTTAGAGTATAACTTAATTAATTTTATCTAGGATATTGATATTTGAGGTAATATAAGATAGAATTAAAATCAATGGGATTATATTAATGTAAATGGAGAAATAATGAGCTTTTTAATCATAATATCTATATCAATTGGTTTAGCTATGGATTCTTTTGCTGTTTCAATGACAAACGGAGCTATGTTAAAACAATTAAAACTTAAAAAAATCCTTTTAATAGCTTTCTTTTTTGGTTTTTTTCAAGCTATTATGACTATTTTTGGTTGGTATGCAGGAACCTCGATCAAAGGGTTTATTTTGAGTCTTGATATCTGGATTGCTTTTGCCCTGCTTGTTTTTGTCGGAGGTAAGATGGTATATGATTCTTTTAAGAAAGATGATCATTCAGAAAAAAAAAGTTTAAAACTTCCTACGATCATCATATTGGCAATTGCTACAAGTCTTGATGCTTTAGCCGTGGGGCTAAGTCTTTCTTTTATGAAAATTGAGATAATTTTCCCTGCAATTATCATTGGTCTGGTTACTTTTGTTTTATCGATCTTAGGAGTATATATAGGGAAAAAAATTGGCGATTATCTTGGACATAGAGTGGAATTATGTGGTGGAATTCTATTGATAATTATTGGAATATTAGTCTTGTTTTAACATTTATTACTATGCATAAATAATATGATTAAAGATTAGTGCTCTAATGAAACTATTATATAAAAATATAGGTGTAACATATGACAAAATCTTTCATTTCTGGATTGGGTAAAGATACAAAATCAGATTGTAGAGTTACTTTTACACCGAAAAATAATGGTGGAAATAAGATAGAAGTTCATTCGAAAGTTAAAATATTTTTTGGAAATTCCATATATGAACTAGCTGAGAATACCTTAAATCAATTAGGAGTTACAAATTGTTGTTTAACAATTAATGATTTTGGAGCCTTACCTTATGTTTTGCAAGCAAGAATAGAAGCTTCTGTTAAAACTGCATATCCAGAACTAGATAAAAAATCTCTGCCCGAATTAAAGGATTATGCTTATTTCAATTCAGAAAGAAATAAATCTCGCATAACAAGACTATACATTCCAGGTAATCAGCCAAAGCTTATGATTAATGCCGGATTGTATAAGCCTGATGGAGTTATTTTGGACTTGGAAGACTCGGTAGCTTTAGATGAAAAATTATCTGCAAGATTTATAGTCAGGAATGCTTTAAGGACTCTGAAATTTTATGGATCTGAAAAGATGGTAAGAATAAATCAGGGGGAATTAGGACTATTAGATCTTGAAGAGATTGTTCCTGAAAATGTTAATCTTATTCTGATTCCGAAAGTGGAAACTGTAGAACAACTTGAAATTATAAATAATAGAATCAATGATATTTCTGATAAATGTAATCGTAAAGATCCACTTTATCTCATGCCTATAATTGAAAGTGCATTAGGGATTATGAATGCAATGGGAATTGCAAAAGCGTGTGATAAAAATGTTGCTTTAGCTATTGGATTAGAAGATTATACTGCTGATATTGGTGTTCAGAGAACTGAAAAAGGAAAAGAATCCCTTTTTGCCAGGTCAATATTGGTTAATGTAGCAAGGGCAACAGGGCTTCAGCCAATTGATACCGTTTATTCGGATGTTGCAAATGATAGTGGTTTATTTGCATCCACGATAGAATCAAAACAGATTGGTTTTGCTGGAAAAGGATGTATTCATCCCAGGCAGATTAGCATAATAAAAAAAGGTTTTGCTCCTGATGAACAAGAAATTGAGACTGCAAAAAAAATAGTAACTGCCTTTGAAACTGCTGAATCAAATGGACTGGGAGTTGTTTCTCTCGGCACAAAGATGATAGATCCTCCTGTTGTGAAAAGAGCAATATACACTTTGGAACAGGCATTGGATTTAGGACTAATTTTCTGTGATTGGAGGAAAGGAATATGACTGATAGATTAGTAAAAAATGCGGTTGGAAGATTTGTTCCGGAAGTAATTAACGGAACACCTGTTACTCCATTTAAAGGTTTAGGAAAACATAGACCTTCAGGTAATCGGCAGGGACCACCGATAGCTTCATCTTTAGATTATCCGATGGATGGCAATAAATGTGTGTCTACTTTGAAAGAGGCTTTAATTCAATGCGGATTGAAAGATGGAATGACAATATCGACACACCACCATTTAAGAAATGGAGATTTAGTAAGCAATAAAATATTTGATATTTCACATGAGTTGGGTGTAAAAGATTTAGTATGGTTTCCATCAGCTTCATTTCCTTGTCATGAACCAATAATTGAACATTTGGAAAATGGAACTCTTAATCGTATTGAAGGCAGTATGAATGGTGCTTTAGGCAAATTTGTAACTCAGGGAAAAATGAAAGGAATAGCCGTTTTAAGGTCTCATGGCGGCAGATGTCAGGCTGTTCAGGATGGAGAAGTCACAATTGATATAGCTGTAATTGCTGCTCCTACTGCTGATTCGTTTGGCAATGCAAATGGATTATTCGGTCCTTCAGCCTGTGGAGGTTTGGGCTATGCACTAATTGATTCTTTGTATGCCGAAAAAGTAATTATTGTTACTGATAACCTCGTAGATTTTCCATGTATGCCTATGCAGATAGAAGGTAATTATGTGGATTTTGTTGTGAAGGTCGATAAAATTGGAATTCCGGAAAAAATAGTGTCAGGTACTACTCAGGTAACAAAAAGCCCCGATAGACTCTTAATTGCAGAGTTAACTGCAAAATTTTGTGAACAGACGAAAATACTGCATGATGGCTGCTATATTCAAGCAGGTGCTGGAGGTACTTCATTAGCCATAGGAGTATTTCTACAGAAAATTCTTAAAGAAAAGAACTGGAAATCAAAGTTAGGTTTTGGTGGTAGTACTCAATATATGGTAAAAATGCTCGAAGATGGTCAAATGGAGCATATTCTTGATGCTCAGGCTTTTGATCTTGAAGCGGTAAGATCTGTTAAAAAAAATTCTAATCATCATGCCATTTCTGTCTTCCATGCCTACAATTTCCACTCCAAAGGTAATTATACTTCAATGATGGATATTATGATCCTGGGAGCAACAGAAGTAGATGTTAATTTTAATGGTAACGTAGTAACTCATTCCGATGGAAATCTTTTTCACGGTATAGGAGGGTGGCAGAACTGCCTTCATGCAAAGTGTGTGATTTTACCAATCCCGTTATTCAGAGATAGAATCCCAACAATTATTGATAAAGTAACTACTCTGGTTGGTCCCGGGGAATTGATAGATGTTATAATTACTGAGCGGGGAATAGTAATCAACCCACTTAGAAAAGATTTGCTTGAAGCTGTAAAAGACTCTGATTTACCTATTATGACAATTGAAGAATTGAAGGCTGAAGCAGAAGAAATTATAGGTGGAACACCTAGTAAACCTGAATTTACAGATGAGGTGGTCGGAGTAGTTAAATGGGTAGATGGAACAGTAATAGATTCTATTTTTAAAGTGAAACAATAATATTGTCAATTATGAGATAAGAGGGAGGATAGATTAAAATAATGGCTACTATGAAATTCATGGATAAAGTAAAAGCTGTCTTATACTGCACTGCATATGGAGATGCACTTGGTGCTGTTATAGAAAAGTTGACCTATGCAGAAATTAAAGAAAAATATGGAAAAGTTGATTCTTTAAATTTTGATTGGTACAAAAAAAACTGGCCGGGTATCAACAAGAAAAGAGGTAATGGAATAATTACTGATGATACTTTGATGACAATAGCTTTAATGAATATTTATAATGATCGTAAAAAACATCTTGATGCATGGGATATGGCAGATGGTATGGTGAAGGAAATTGCATTTAAAAAAACTTATATACCTGAGTTTGGAAGAGAGGATTGTATAATTGAAAGATTGTTTTATCCTGAAAAATGGATATTTATGCGTCATGTTTTAGCCAACTGTGAACCTAGAGAAGGTGGTATTGGTAATATGATCAATTGCGGTGCAGCGATGTATATTGCACCTGTAGGTATAGTTAATGCCTGTAATCCTGAAGCCGCATATAATGAAGCAATAAATTTTGCAAGCGGGCATCAGTCAAGTTATGGTCTGGAAGCAGCCGGAGTATTAGCCGCATGTGTTGCAAAAGCATTTGAAGACGGAGTGACTATTGATGATATAATAAGAACAGCGCTTTCTGTTTCTAAAGACGGAACTAAAATGGCAATTCAGGATATTTGTGAAAAAGCAGATGAACTCAAAAATGTAAAAGATGACAAAGATTATGTTGTTCAGGAATTTCATGCTATTATCAAAAAATATTCTCCAATGGGTGATGATGTAAATAGAAAAGTAGAGAAAGTTGGTTTACCAAGCAATCATTATACTCCCAGTAGGATTTTTAGCATAGAAGAGCTTCCGTTAGCATTAGGTTACTCTGTACTTAATGATGGTGATTTTAAAAGTTCTATTATTGATGGTATAAATTCAGGAAGAGATACCGATTCTATCGGAGTCATGGTTGGTGTAATACTGGGTGCTATGCATGGTATGAGTGTATTGAATGAGAAAGAAATGATTACCCTTGAAGAAGCAAATAAAATCAATTTTGGCAGTGTTGCTGAAAAATTTGCTGCTTCAGCACAGAATATAATTATGAATGATCATAAACAATTTGAAAAATCAATGGAGAGTTTTAAAAAGTTATTATAAACCGAGAGTACGTAATAATTAGAGTTACCACAAAATTTTTTTCGGTTACGTTGTGTTATATTTTAAGAGTTAGGTAGAACAAAACAATCTGGAAAATAGTTTTTTACCCAAAGTCACTCAGGCAACCTGTTGGGCATCTTGTTTCGCCATAGTCGGAGACGACGGTGGAAGTTCGATTACAGCATAGACTGTTCCTGCCTAAGAAAGACAGCCGAGACAAGTCTTCACTCTTAGAGTTACGCCTCGGCACAGCGGTTGTGCTATATCAAAAACTATCTTTTCAGATATTCTCTCATGAGAGAGGTTATATCACAGGTTTGTTGTTGGATTAGGTGATTAATTATCGAAATATGTATTGGTAGGATTATGAAAAATCAGGAACAGAATGGGATATAAAATGATACCAAATAATTATTTAGAAAAAATTTATGCTGGCTTTCTTGCTAAATCTATTGGTGTAAGGCTCGGTGCACCGGTAGAACCGCAGTACTGGACTTATGATACCATAAAAAATCTTTATGGTGATATTAGGGGGTATGTTAAGGATTTTAAAAATTTTGCAGCAGACGATGATACTAACGGTCCTATCTTTTTTATTCGGGCTCTGGAAGACTATGGAAATAATCGAAAGATAACTTCAGAGGATATTGGTAATACATGGTTGAATTACACTGCGGAAGGACACGGAATGTTTTGGTGGGGCGGTTACGGTATTAGTACAGAACATACTGCTTATCTTAATTTGAAAAATGGTATTAAAGCTCCAGTCTCAGGTTCAGTTAAACAAAATGGAGAAACGATAGCTGAACAGATAGGGGGGCAAATATTTATTGATACATGGGGGATGGTTTGTCCTGGAAATGTTGAAATGGCTGCAGAATATGCAGAGATGGCAGCAAACGTTGCACATGATGGCAATGGTATGTATGGTGGTAAATTTATTGCCGGCTGTATTTCAAAAGCTTTTATTACAGATAATATTTTTGAAATTATTGAAGCGGGTTTATCAGTTGTCCCTAAAAAGTCTGAATTTATGAGAGTTAACAGAGCTGTAATTAATTTTTATAAGGAAAATACAAATGATTTCGGAGCCTGTTTTAAAATGTTAGAACGGGATTTCGGCTATGATAAATATAAAGGTATCTGTCATATGATACCGAATGCAGGAGTGGTAACTTTAGCATTGTTATATGGGCAGGGAAGTATTTCACGATCTTTGGAAATAGCTACCATGTGCGGCTGGGATACTGATTGTAATGCCGGCAATGTGGGATCAATCGTAGGTGTTGCTTATGGATTGGAACAAATTGAAGATCATTATCGCAAGCCTATAAATGATTTGTTAGTTGCTTCTAGCATTTCAGGGTCTCTAAATATTGTAGATATTCCAACATTTGCAAAAGAGCTTGTAATTATGGGTTATAAACTTTCCGGGGATGGAGTACCTGAATATCTAATAAATTCCACTAAGAAAAAGGAGCTCTTTTTTGATTTTAATCTTCCGGGAAGCACTCATGGATTAAGAATTGAAGGGACAAGAAAATTTTATAAGCTGACTAACAGTACTGAACATTCTTTAAATAAAGGTAGAAACCTAAAACTGTCTATTTTTGATCTAAGGCGGGGAGGCGATATCAAACTGTTTTATAAGCCATTCTATCGAAGAGAAGATTTCGATGATGAAAGATATCTCCCAACTTTTTCTCCTCAGATTTATTCAGGTCAAACAATTAAAATAACTTATAAGTCAGTACTTAATTCAGGTAGGAGTATGATAGTTTCTCCCTATGTAAGATTGACCGCCTCAAAAAATAAGGTAATCGGTAAATCTTACAAAATAGATAGTAGCGGATGGAATACAATGGAATGGATAGTTCCTGATACTAATAGCGAAGCAATTGATGAAATTGGTATTATTTTTGAGAATCCGTTTAAAGAAACATATATTGGTGATTTTTATATCGATAATATTTATGTATTTGGTGAAGGGAACCATTATATAGATTTTGCAAAAGAGAAAGAAGAATTCAACTGTGTAACTCAATTTTCTTATAATAGAGGGAAGTGGAGTTTGGAAGATGGTAACCTTCAGGGAATTTGCATAGATGACTCTGATTGTTATACAGGAAATTATTATACAGAAAACTTTTTATTGGAAACAGAAATTATTCCAATGAACGGATTAAGTCACATGGTCTCCTTCCGAGGACAAGGGGCTTTAAAAGGGTATTATGTAGGATTTTACGGTAATAATCAAGTTGTTTTTATAAAAAAAGATCATGGAATTAAATTTTTAAAAACAGAAGAATTTGATTGGCAGTATAACACTCCATATAAATTTGAAGTTAAAGCAGTTAATGAACACTTTTCTATTAAAATAAATGGGAAAGTATATTTTGATTTAAAAGATAATGATAACTATTTCGAATACGGGATGTATGGTTTTGCACAGCTCAAAATCGGAAGAATGCAGTGTAAGTATCTAAGAAAACTTGAATTATAAACAGGAGAGAATCACATGTTAGAAAAATTTAGGTATTCTATATGGTTTATTGTAGGGTTTTTTATTTTAGGTGGTATGATATTCGGCTATGAGTTAAGTATTCTTGCAGGAGCAGACCCATTTATTCAAAAAGCATTTAACATGTCAACCAGTGAGCTTTCAACACTGATGGGCGTTATTTTACTTGGAGGAATAATGAGTAAAGTTATTCTGGTATTCTCTGACTTCATAGGTAGAAGAACACTTATTAGTATTACTCTGTTAACTTATATTTTAGGAATGTATCTTTTTTCAGACGCACAAAGTTACTATATGCTGTATGTAGGCAGGTTGTTTCAGGGAGCGGCTATGACTCTAATGGCTATTACATTTAATATTTATCTTGCTGAAGTTGCTCCTGTTAAAATCAGAGGTCGAATGATAATCCTTCTTCAATTGGCATACACCGGCGGTATGTTGCTGGCAAGTGTTGTAAGTCTGCCTTATTCAAGAACCGGTGACTGGCGCGGTATGTTCAGCTGTATTCTTTTCGTTCCTATTATCCTTTTCTTCTTTTCATTTTTACTGCCTCAGAGTCCAAGACTGCTGTTTCTTAAGGGCAAATTGGAAAAAGCAAAAGATGTTATTAGAAAAATTAACAGTAAACTGACACCTCAACAACTTGAGTTGGAGATTGCTGATTTAACTGCCAGTTTTGATAAACATAGCAAAAAGAGTCTGTGGAAGCAATATCTTGATCCAAAATTCATTAAGCCTATTCTGATTGTATTGGCACTATACACCCTGGATATGCTAACAGGAATAAAAGCTATACTTCAAGCAAGTGTCGTTATAATTGATCAGACAGGTATCAGTTCAGTATATGTTGGTATTATCGGAAGTATTATGATTACAGCTATTAATTTTATTATGACTTTTGGAACTATTTATTTTATTGACAGAATGGGACGCAGGAAACTTTTAAAAATTGGAATCGGAGGTTTTGTAATTAGTACGATTTCAATGGGTATAATTCTTTTACTTCTTCCTGATGGTAATTTAAAAGGATGGCTCACAATCATCGGCTTAGTTGTTGCCGTAGGTTTTTATGCATTTGGACCAGCAGGTGTTATTGGGGTAGTCGCAACAGAAATTATACCTAATAGAGCAAGAAACCTTGGTTTGGTATTTTGTGGGTTAATTTCTAATATAATAGGAATGATCTTTGTCTCTAAATTCCTTGTAATAGCGCAGGATACCGGTTATGGAGGCCTCTTCCTCTCTATAGGTATCTGTGCCATTATATACTTTGTTTTCTGTATGATAGTCGTACCTGAAACATGCGGTAAATCTCTGGAAGAAATCGAAAAAGGTCTTTAGACCCTCTAATTATGCAAAAGGTTAACAGTTTATGAAAAATATATTTTTGTTTATTTTATTAGTTGTGGTATTAATTGTAGGATTTGGTATATTTATTTTTTATCTGTATCAGCAGGATATAGAAAGAATTGAGAATGATCGAATAGGGGATTTGTCGGTGATAACTGATACCATTGCGAATGATTTAGGCTACATTTTTACAACAACTGAACGAGATCTCAAACTATTGTCCTCAATCTATAGAGACAGAAAACCACCTACAGTCGAAGAACTATCAAATATATATAACACTGCTTTTGATATTAACAGTTTTTTGATAAATATATTTTATATGGACAGTGATGGAACAATGCGCGCGATTGGACCTGGAAAATATTCTAAAGAAATTGGAAATAAGTATGCATTTAGATCATATTTTTTAAATGCTAAAAACAGTGGTGGTAGCTTTTTTTCAGAAGTATTAAGTAATTATAAAGCTAAAAGCTCTGAAGAGGAATATGATTCTGTAGTTGTAGTATTGCCTGTGTATAATAAAATGAAACAATTTAAAGGGCTTTTTGGCGCAAATCTTGATTTAAATAAACTTCAGAAAAGAATACAGACAGGTGTAATGTCAAAAAGTACAACTAAAGGTGGCCTTTATTTTATTGATTACAAAAATAAGCAAATTGTAAGTGGTTCCAACAAAATAAAAAACACTCCAATATTTGAGCGTTTTTTACTATCAGTTTCTGCTAAGGAAGGTAATAAAAGTATTGATAAAAATAAATTTACATTTAATGGTAAAAAATATTTTTGTTCTTCAAAGTTAATAAAAAACAAGAAATTCACCTTCCAGGTTCTTGGTATTTTTCCTTCTACAGACTCTGTTTTTAGTCTTAAAGGTCTTTACAAGCAAATCAGCGGAATCGCTATTATTGTGGGCGCAGTAATTTTAATAGCTTTGTTTATTATTATTTATAATGAAAAAATAATGAAAAAGTTGAAGAAAAGAATAGAGGTTTTAGAAATTAATATAGACAGTACTAAGAAAGAGAAGGATGTAGGAAATATTATTGACAGTGATTATTACCGGGAACTTCAAAATAAGATTAATGCTATAAGGGAAAAGAAATGAGCATATAAAGAATGTATTATGAAAGTTCTTTTAATTCAAATATTACATTAAACAGAGTTATCAGGTTGTAATGTTATAAGGTTGTATTGACAATACCATATTGGTATAACTGACTAAGAAGACGTAAAATTTTACGTCTCTACAGTTTTACTGATTACTGATTACTGATTACTGATTACTGATTACTGATTACTGATTACTGATTACTGATTACTGATTACTGATTACTGATTACTGATTACTGATTACTGATTACTGATTACTGATTACTGATTAATTTTCCAGGCAGTCACTAGACTGTTCTGTTTTTTTACCTGGGTGCCATTTGAAAAGATCTTTAAGTCTTTCCCAAAATCCGCTTCCTAAACTAAAGAGAGATATGATAAAAAGTATATCACCACTAATTAGAGTGTCCACGAAATCTTTTTTTTGCTTATAAATGTCACTCTCTTTATTGACTATATCACCCATTTTAAGTTTTATACTGTGGACACTCTAATTAAAATTCAAAATATCTCCGTACC
>Ga0307988_1001043_pt1 | contig 16879 bp, 19 predicted proteins | sample EllFjometagen183_FD_203166 | JGI IMG/M metagenome (GOLD analysis project Ga0307988, IMG submission 203166) | Marine microbial communities from Ellis Fjord, Antarctic Ocean - #183 | ecosystem: Environmental > Aquatic > Marine > Unclassified | place: Southern Ocean | collected 2014-10-08 | reverse complement strand
TGAAAAGAACGGTGGTTATGTTAAGGTTGGTTATCTGTTGCCAAACATGCCTTTACAGTTCTTTGCTCGTTCCGAAGGCTGGTCATTTGCCAAGCTTGGTGATGTTTACGATCAGGAAGTCTCCGTGTATGGTGGTGGTTTGAACTACTATGTGCGTGGGCAGAACCTGAAAGTGACGCTTGAATATTCGGCCCTTGATTACGATCAAGATGCCGCTGTTGAAGATACAAATACTTTCGTGGCTCAAGTTCAAGTTATTTTTTAAACCCATTGAACCACAACCTGCCCCCGGGAACCTCTCTCCCCCCGGGGGTATTTTAATCCACCCAGAAGAAAGGATCATATTATGAAAAAAACACTCGCACTCATTGCCGCACTGGCATTTGTTATCAGTTTGTCAGGAGTTTCTTTTGCCGCCGATTTCAAAGGCAAGGTCACGAAAGTCAAAGGCAAGACAGTGACAATTGAAATTACCAAAGGTAAAGCTGCAAAACTAAAAGTAGGCACCAAAGTAGAAATTGAAGCTGACACATCAAAAAAGGCACCTAAAAAGAGTGGCGGAAGCATGCTGCAAGGCTGCTAACTTTGTTGGCGCAGACTACCGGGGTCGGTAGTCTGCGCTAAACTGTGAATATCAAGGACCCCGCTATTAGCGGCGGGGTTATTTATTTTGAGGATATCGAGGAATAATATATGAAGATGACAAAGATCACGCTGAAGGCCTTATTGGCCTGTGCCGCGGCCTTTGCTCTGATTGCAACGACCACCTTTGCTGCAGGTGTGGGTAAAGATGGTACAATTGTCGGCAAAAAGGGCAAGGCTACCACGATCGCTGAACTGGTCGCCATGTATGACTCAACTGGATGTATCGACTGCCACGAAGACATTCATGATGAGTGGGCCAACTCAGCACACTCCCGTTCTGTCTATGGAACAGGTCGAACCGCAGCAACCATGAAGTCTGCCTTGGAAAACGGGGTTCTGTCCTGGGCTTTTTCCGGGGCGACAAATCCTGAAGATGTTGAAGTCGAGCATCTCATGGGCTGTGCCAAGTGTCATTTACCCCAATTAGCAGATGCAACAGATGCTGTGGCTAAAGAATTCATTGCCGACATCTATGGGCTGATGGACGCTTACCGGAACGATGATGAAACTAAATTTGAAGATATGAAGGACATATTGTTGAGCCTTAATATCAACTGTCTGGTCTGTCACAACAAGATGGCGATCACCCATAAATGGACTGATGGATACCCTCAGGATGGCACCATATATGGTTCCTATGATGGTGAACATGAGGATGAGGCTTTTCCTCATGCCAAAGTCAGTCCGATCATGAGTGAATCGATCTTCTGTGGTCAGTGTCACGGCCTCGGACCAAACTTCGAGTTGGATAACCCGACTCAATGCGCAACAGCTTATGGTAGTTACCTCTGGGCTTATACTGCTGAGGGTGGTACCGAAACCTGTCAAGAATGCCACATGGAAAAAAGTGGCCTCGGTCATGACATGCAAAGTTACCGCTCCAAGGTTATGTCTGATGCAGCCGTCGATTTCGAGGTAGAAGCCTACGGCGCCAAATGGCGTGATGGTCGCCTGGTGACGCCAAAGGCAATCGTCAAGGTCAAAATGACCAACCGGACTGGTCACGCCATTCCTGATGGCTGACCGACTCCTAACCGACTGGTTCTGTCGGTAAGTGCAGTTGATAGCGAAGGCGATGAAGTATTCAGTCAGGAAAAAATCTATATGCCGATGCCACAAAAAATGGGTCGCGGCGATGAAATGGGCCGTGGTCCTTACGAGAAGAGTGGCATCATCAATGATACCGGACTTCCACCAGGAAAAACGGTTGAAGAACATTTTGAAATACCATTTTACACGGAAGACGTCACCGATGATGACGATCGTGTGATTGAGCGTAAATTGATGGACAACACGCTTGAAATAAATGTCAAGCTCTGGTACCTGCCGTATGGCAACAAGCAGAGTGATCCATTTATCTGGCAGGACTTCACGAAAAAGGTGACAGTCAGCGAATAAAACCATATCCATAAAACACTGCTGAACCGGCTGTCGATCCAATTGTAAAAACAATCTGGATCGACAGCCGTATTTTTTTTGTTCCCAAATCCATCCATGTTAAAGTTACCTATGAGATCGATCAGACGCCTATATTTCCTTTTATTTTTCCTGCTAACTATTGTGACAGGGTGCAGCGAAGAGACAGGGGACGGATCAACTTGTTCAGCTTGCCATCAAGGGTTAGAGCTGGCGTCAGAAACACACCTGGAATGTATTTCATGCCATGGTGGAGATCCTGAAGACCCCGACGAAAAAGGGTCTCACCAAGGTATGTATGGCCCGAAAAATCCAGCAGACCCGAAACACTGGGATAAAACTTGTGGTAAATGTCATCCTTACCAATTGGATCGAGTCAGGGCTAATCTGATGTACACCAATACAGGTATGATTAAAAACACTCAAGCGACCTGGGAAGGGGACGACGGAGTTCTCTATGCAACACGTCAGGAAAAAGTTCCTACCGCCACGGGTGAACAGTTGGAGCTGAAATCTGTCGCGGAGCTGGATAATCTGGCTGGGGAGCTCTACCGTAAAACATGCTCCTTATGTCACATTGGAGTTGATTCGAATCAGGTCTGGAGTGGCAGCCATGCGTCAGGCTGTGGTGCCTGTCATTTCCCGTACAATGACAATGCGACCTATCAGGGAGATGATCCAACCGTCAAGGGGAAGTGGCCACATTCTGCCAGCCATAAAATGGAAAGTCTGCCTGATAATAAAGTTTGTGTCCGTTGTCACAATCGCAGTGGCCGGATTGCTCTTTCTTATGAAGGTCGAAACGACGGCAACAACAGTCTTGTTCCAACCCGAAATGGCGAACCAGGTCCTGATATTATCAGTGGAGTCCGTAATGCGACTCGGATTCAGCCAGATATTCATCATGAGAAGGGGCTGGAGTGTATTGACTGCCACACCTCACGCGATATCATGGGTGACGGTTACGCCTATGAAAACATGTATCAACAAACAGAAATCACCTGTGAGGATTGCCATGGGAGCATATCTGAGCAGCCACGGATTGAACAGATAAGCCGTGAAAATGATGAAGTATTACGCGAGTCGGCACATTACAAGAGACGGATGCAGCAGGGCGATGGCATGGTGCTGACAGCTAAAGGGCGCAAATACTCAAATGTATTTCTTGAGGACGAAAAAATTTGGGTTCAAGGCAAGCGCACTGGCAAGCTGCATGAAAGTAAGGTGATCACGGGAACTCCTGAGCACTCGATCATCGGGCATGAAAGAATGGAATGTTATTCCTGCCATTCACGAACGGTGGTTCAATGTTATGGCTGTCATACAGAGTACGACCAGCGAGAACTTGGTATGGACTATATCAAGGGTAAACAAACCCCGGGTCAGTTTAAGGAAACGGAGGATTACCGCATGATCTATCCTTTCCCTCTAGCGCTTAACCAGCGTGGTAAAGTTTCTCCAGTAACTCCCGGCTGTCAAACCTTTGTTAGCGTGATCGACCCCAACGGAGTGAAAATCCTGGACGAGTACATAACAATTTTTAAGGGGAAGCAACAATTACGTTTTGCTCCATTTTTTGGTCATAATACCGGAACAAAAGCAATCGGTTGTGGCGAGTGTCATGCTAATCCCGCGTTTCTCGGATTTGGACAGCACGTTGTTGAGGGTGATAATATTGAATCGACCTTGATCTGTGAAAAATCAGATGAGAAACCTCTGGATGGTTTTATATCCATGAATGATGGTGTAGTGAAAGATTTCTCAGCAATCACACGCGAGAACTCCCGGCCATTTGAGACCACTGAAATAAAAAAAATCATGGCAGTCAATTTGTGCCTGGTCTGTCATACTGATCCTAAAGATCCTATTTACCAGAAAGAACTCGATTATAATGTCTTGGACAATTGTCTTAAGCGTTCTAATTCTACTGTGCAGTGAAGCCCCAGTTAATGCTGTCGCGGCCACAGGGCCGATACAGCTTGAGGGTGTTCATGCCAAGCTGGCCTGTAGCGAGTGTCATGGAGCAGATGCCTCTTTGACTCCACAGCCTTCGTCACTTGCTGTGCGTGCAAGTGGCTGTACTAGCTGCCATCAAGGTTATGATCAAATTTTTGATCAAGCGATGACGACGCGTCGGGCGGAGAAACATTTTGTAGATCAAACCTTCGGTGAAGTTGATTCCGATTTTTATGCTAACAATTGCAGCAGCTGCCATGTTTCTGATTGTCTCGATTGTCATGGTGGGGATGGACACAAAATTGCGAGTGCGACACAGGAAGAATGTCTTGCTTGCCACAAAGGCTATTTTGTTGGCCGTGAATATCTTGGCTGGGCTCCACGTGAAGACCATCCTCGCTACAAGCGTGGCCCCGAACACCTGGGGGATCAAGCGCTGAAAATGCGTCCGGATATACACGCCGAACTGGGTATGGAGTGTAAAGATTGCCATTCGATGCAAAGCCTGATCACCGGAAAAAAAGCTTCGCAAACCTGTGAGGATTGCCACCAACCCGATCTCAGTGTCATAGAGCACAGTATTCCCGCGCATATGGATAAGATGGAATGTTATGCCTGCCATTCATCTTGGGCACCACAGGAGTATGGCAGCTTTTATTTACGTTTTGGTGAAAATAAACGGGAAGCGGAAAAAGCATTTAAAACACCACCGTTCAAAGGTGAGTATCTGGTTAGAACTTATTTGAGAAAACAGGATGCGCCTCCGTTGGGACTGAATGACCGGCAACGTTATAGCCCGATACGTCCAGAATTTATTACTTACTATTCAGATCTGCGAGGCGGCGAATTCCCGCTGGTAGAAAATCAACTGTTAGCTGCAGAGTGGAAGCCTTTTTTTCCCCATACGATTCGTACTGGTACGGTTATGTGTGATAATTGCCACGACGATCGTCGCCGTTACTTGCTTGAAGCTGAGGAAGATCGGGTCTACAGAATTGACTTGGATGGTTTGGGGTTGATGTCTTTTTGGAGTCAGCAGGGACAAACTATCCGAGATGGTTCATTTGTCAGCCCGCAGCAATTCTCGCTGATTACCAAAAAAGATGCGGACTATACGAAAGCTTATGTGAAGCGATGGAAAAAACTGCTAGGCCAAGACGAAAATTTCTCAAAGGAATAGCTTTTATCGGTGTTTTTGGGGGATTGATATGGCGCTTTCTGGTGCCTTCCCCAGAAAACCATAAAGAGTCCCTGCTTGAAGTTCAAAAAAGCGATATTCCCTTGCGTGGAGCTCTAGTTTTCAATCGTTCTCGGGTTGTCATTATCCGCAGTGAAGAAGATGTTTACGCTCTGAGCTTAGTTTGTACGCACCTTGGTTGTACGGTCAATGTGACAGCAGATAACATTGTTTGCCCTTGCCACGGCAGTATTTTTGACCGTGAGGGTAAAGTGTTGAAAGGGCCTTCCGACAAACCGCTGAAGCGTTTGGAAGTCGAAGAACGGGGAGAGAAACTGGTGGTGCTGGTATGAAGCAAAATGACGATTTTGTTAAAGAGTTCGTCAAGCATCTCTTCCCACGCGTTGTCTTACGTGGCAACCTGCGCCTGACTTATACTTTTTGTCTGGGTGGCTTGGCATTTACCGCTTTTCTGGTGTTGATTTTGTCTGGTGCTCTGATGTTATTTCATTACCAGCCAGCTACAAACGGTGCTTTTAAATCAATTCTTTATATTGAAAATTCGGTTCCAGGTGGCTGGTATATTCGCAATCTCCATCGGCTGGCTTCAAATTTCTTCCTTGTTCTTCTGTTTCTTCACACCTTACGTGTTCTGCTGACTGGGGCGTATCGAAAACCGCGCGAAATGAATTGGCTCATCGGCTTCGGACTCTTATGCCTGGCCCTTTTTGAAGGGTATACCGGTTATCTGTTGCCGATGGATCAATTGGCCCTGTGGGCGACCCAAACGGGTATGAACCTTTTGGGGACCCTCCCTTTTGGTGAACTTCTCCGTAGCTTTCTTGTTCCCGATGACATTGGGCAACCGATGTCATTGATGCGTTTTTATGTGTTGCATATAGTCATTATTCCTTTAAGTATGTTGGTTTTATGCATGTTGCATTTTTACCAGATTCGTAAGCAAAAGGGGGTCTTGCCCTATCTATGAACGACTATGTAAAGTCTTCCCCATATTTTTTTCGCATTATTAAACTCTCTTTTGCTGCATTGGTTATCACGCTGCTGGTTCTGGCTTTTTTTATTCCGGCGCCACTTCAGGGCCCGGCTGACATCAGCCATGTTCCTAACCCATCCAAATCAGCCTGGTTCCTGATGTGGACTCAGGAACTGGTGAGCTATTCCAATTTGATGGTTTATCTGATTCTAGCATTGGGCCTTGTTTTTATTCTTCTTCCTTGGCTACCTATCAGTAAAGAGGCTGATCAGGCCTGTTGGTTGGGAAAAGACCAGAAGATTGTCAACATTCTCGCTCTCGTCAGCTTTTTGGGAATCATTTTGCTGACGGTGATTGCGATGTATTTCCGGGGTGAAAATTGGTCGTTCGTATTTGGATTTTGATCCTGCTGTCTGCAGTTAACCTGTTTGCAGCAGAGGCGCCTACAGCTACAAATTACTGCCTGGAGTGCCATCCGACCCACTATGCTGATATCAGCTCCTGTGTCGCCTGTCATCGTGGTTTTGCTGGCACAGCCCGCCTTAACATTGCCCATGAAGGTTTAATTGCCGCACGCTTTTCTTCCTTTACTATCACCAACGACCCGGTAACAAAACGGGGTAAACAACGACTGGAAGATTATACCTGCCGCAGATGCCACATCAGCGGAGATAAAGGCAACCGTTTGGCCGCTAATCTCGATTTTTCACAGCTGGAAAAGAATCCGGAAGAGCTTGAAGAGGCAATTCAATCCCCAGTTTTATTCATGCCCGAATTTCATTTTAGTCAGCAACAAAGAATCGAACTCGTCAATGCGATTTTGTTTTGGGGAAGACAGGTTAAGGTCCCAGACCATGAATTGCCACAAGTTGTCCATTTTGAAGGGGAAGAGGTGACCCGTGAGTTTCAATTTGAAAAGCATTGCGGTAGTTGTCATCGCGCTTTAACAGCACGTTTTGGTGGTTTGGGAAGCGGACTCATTGGTCCCAATCTTTCCGGGATTTTTTCTGAATTTTATTTATTGAATTTCGGCGAAGAGAAACAACGCTGGTCGATTGAAAACCTGGAAAAATGGCTTAAAAATCCACGTAAAATTCGTAGTTACGCGCAAATGCCGCCGGTCGAGTTAAAAAAAGAAGAGTTTGAAAGCATTTGTGCTGAATTACAACACCATGAACCTATCGACAATGTGCTCCCTAATGCGGGAGCGCCGTTATCAAATTAATAGTCGTTTGTAGAATCTTCAGAGTCCTGTCCCCAATCCTCAAAGCCCCAGGACTTAAATTTTGGTAGCCAGGGAGAGCTGTTTTTCTGAACGGGTGGGTACGATTTTTTGTCAGGCTTTTTGAGCACGGTTGTGGCTGCTTCTGGGCTGGGTTCTACTTTTGTATCAAGCTTTGACATGTCGTTATTTGTGGCATTGACTTCCTTTTCATTATTGCTTGGTGCAGAGTTTGATTTTAGCTTCTCCGTAGGTGATACTTGGATCTGTTGTGGTGGAGCAGCATCAACTGGTGTTGCTGATAGCGTTTGGGTTGGCAACATTGTAGGTGGCTCAGATTGTGAATTTATTTCTTTGTGAATCTGTCGCTGCAAGCCTGCAAATACTTCCTTGACCCCTGCTTCAGGAGCAGACTGAGGAGTGCCCTCAGGGTAAAAATAATCAATAGCTGCTACGAGTGATGTCGTTGTCGGATCGGTGAATTGGACGTGGAGGCTTTTTAGCCGCGTCAGTATTTCGCTTTCAACTGTCAAATCTGGGCTATCCTGAGTAAAGTAGCTGAACAAAAGGTCAGGATTAGCATGAGTTTCTTCAATCTGAAATCCCATAGCTTTTAACTCAGCTTTGATGGGTTGAGTGAGCTCCCAAGAGTCAAGAGGGGGGCTTTGAAACTCTATCACTCTGACATGACCCCAATCTACAGATGGAGAAATATCAACATGAAGGCTGGAACAACCTGTCATAATAAAAACTATAAGCAAGCTCGTGCACGTGCTCAGCCTGGACAGTTTTGAAGGGCTAAATACTAAGAGCGGGGCAGCAATAATATTTTTCATGAACTTTAAGAACTGTTCAGACATTTTTCACCTGCCTCCAATTAGATTATGTATTGTAAAAAAGGGTGGCACTGAATTCTACAAGAAGTATCGATCATAACAAAAATTCAATAAAATATAGAAAAAGAATGCTCCTACCCATGGAAATGATGTCTCTTTAAATCTCTCCACCATTGAAATATAGAGTATTATCCGTTTCGTGTGATATTTCATCTTTTGTTTCAGAAATTTGCAGAAAAACTTATCTAAATATAGAATATTTTTAAATTTACTGTGTCTAAATATTGACACATTATAAAAGATATATTATTGTTGGCCAATATTTTTCATTTTAGTGTCAAAATAATTACTCGGTAGCAAACAGGATTAATAAGGATGACTGTAAAAAGTGGATTCGGGGGAATGATTGGGCATTCGCCACAAATGTTGGAGCTGTTTGAGTTGATCTCCTGTGTCGCGGAGGATGGTGAAAGTACAGTTCTGATTCAAGGACAAAGTGGGACAGGCAAAGAACTGATAGCTCGGGCGATTCATGAAAAGAGTCTGCGTAAATCATCCCATTTTGTGCCGGTTAATTGCGCTGCAATCCCTGATGAACTATTGGAAAGTGAATTGTTTGGCTATGTGAAAGGGGCATTTACTGGAGCGCAGCAATCAAAAATAGGGCGGGTTCAATTTGCGGATGGCGGGACTCTGTTTCTAGATGAAATTGGTGATATGAAGCCGAACTTGCAGGCAAAATTATTGCGTGTGCTACAGGAACGCGAAGTTGAGCAAGTTGGTGGTGTCAAAGCGACTAAGGTTGATGTTCGGGTTATTGCGGCAACACATCAAAACCTTGAAGAACTGGTTGCTATTGGGAAATTTCGTGAAGATCTCTATTACCGTCTCGCTGTGATCCCACTGATTGCACCACCTTTATGTGAGAGGCCTGACGATATTGCGCTGTTAATAGAATGTTTTATAGAACGTTTTAGCCGGCGTAAAGAGGATCGACGCACCACGATTGACACAATTGCTATGAAAAGTTTACTGAACTACCGCTGGCCGGGGAATGTTCGGGAACTGGAAAATTTGATGCAACGGCTGGTTGTTTTACATCGGGGGAAGCGAATTACCTTAAAAGAACTTCCGGAAAAATATCGCTGTATTGATATTGAGGTAGCAGATATCGATGTTTCCGGAGAGGAATCAAACCAACCTTTATTTTCTTCTACACCTCCCGATGCCGAATGGTCTGAGGATGGATTGGATTTTAATGGTTTGATCAGTGAGTTTGAGGACCGCCTGATCCTTCAGGCCCTAAGTCGAACTGGCGGGAATAAAAAAGAAGCTGCCCGCATGTTAAATCTTAAACGAACGACATTGATTGAAAAAATTAAGAAGAAAAACCTGCCAGCATAGTTAGTACTCTGTCACCCCTAAACTATCGCATCTTGCTGGTCTTTTGACGCGCCAACAGCGTTGTGACTGAAGGCGCTTAGCTATGGCTAGGCACCATCAGCCACGCCTTGTTGCCTCATCAAAATCCTGCGCAATCTTGCGATATTTTAAGGATGACAGAGTACTAGCTGGCTTTTTTGAAATGTCTGGTTACTTTATCCTGGATTTCATCATCGCTGGCGGGCATCACCAAAATATCTTTTGCCCCATATTTAACCGCCCGAAGAACTGCAGAACGGGTCCATTCTGAACCAGCAAAAATGATCGGTGGTAAAGGTTGGCCTGCCGATTGAAGTTTGATTGCAGCTGCAAACCCTTTTTCTCCTATCTGCTCCATAATTAGAACTATTCCAAGAATTTTATGCTGTTGAAGGAGTTCTTTAACTTCCTCTTGAAAAGTTAGTACCTGACATTCGTATTGAGCAGAAGAAAGGATCTCTACAAATGGATCTACCGCTGTTTTTTGATCACCAATCAGGAGGACAATTGGTGGTCCAGTAGGTTCTGCTGCTGGTTGGGATGTTGTTGTCTTCTCTGCGGTCTCCTCAGGAGATGTGTGGCTTGTTCCACTGGAACCTACAGCTGGTTCTGCCGCCGCTCCTTCTGTTATTGGTGCTCCTCCCCATTCGCCTGGAGCGGGTTCATTGGGATCTTTCACTGCTGCGGAATTAGATTGTGGGGCCGCCTGTTCTGCTGCAGGTGTTGATTCTTGAGCCGCGTCAGCAGCGGGTTGCTTTTCAAGGTCAAAAATATCAGCTGGGAAGATCAGCAATATTCGATTTAATTCATGACCCTCCATCTGAATAGAAAATGAGGCCAGATAGTAATCACCCGCAGGAAATGGTTGATCGGAGGTTGGATCAATTTTTGTCGGAACAATTGTTTCTGCTTCAGTTTTGACGAAATGGATTTTTTTAGGATAGCGGTCCAGAAATACCTGAGTCAGGCAGCCAGAAAGAATATTGGCAACTTCGCCGTAAGAATCTTCTACATCCCCATCAAATTGACCGGTTTGCTTTTGCTCAGCAATCTGATCTTCAGGCAACATGATCAAGGTTCCACCAAGGACAATAGCATCTGGGACCCGCACAATTATAAAGCCCAGACCTTCACGGTCACCGGTTACCTTCATGTGAGACATGATTGATTTGTCGATGCAATGACTCGAAAAGAAATCAGCTTTATTGGTCATGGTCAGCTGAATATCATCACAGTTCAGAGACTGACCAAGCAATGCTCCAATTTCTTCACCGACCTGTCCAATTGTAGCGTTGAAGATAACATCAACGATCTTTTTAGCATCGGCAAAGGGTAGTTTCGTTTCAACTGCTGGTGCTGGGACTTGTTCAGGTTCTGGAGCGGCTTTTTCTTCCGGGGGTTCTTCTGATGTTTTCTCGGCTGTTGGAGATTCAGCTTCTACTGAAGTTTCAGTTGAATCTGTAGTTTCTTCGAGCTCAAAAATTGCAGCAGGGACAACAAGCTCCAATGGGCCAAGATCTCTGTCGCCCATCTTCATACTGCAACTGGTTACGTGATAGTTTCCTGCTGGAAAAGGCTGATCACTGACGGGGTCAATTTTAGTTGGGATCAGTTCCTCGACAGTTTTTTTGATCAAGCGCAAACTTTTAGGGTATTTGTCAACAAATACTTGATTGAAGACTCCAGCAATAATATTGGCTACTTCGCCAAAAGCATCGTCTAATTCACCATCTAGTTTCTCGCTTTGGGCATTTTCCTCAATAGCGTCTTCCGGGAGCATGATCAGGGTGCCACCAAGGATGGCAGCGGAAGAGATTTGCGTTAATAGATAACAATCGCCTGCGCAATCACCTTCAACAGTCATTCGGGTTAGAGTCGTTTTTTTGCGGTCCAGATCTTTGAAGAGATCTTCTCTGCTGGTGAGGTTGAGCTGAATGTTGGAACAGGTCAGTTCTTGTCCCAGCAGGACGCCAATTTCTCCAGCCAAGTTTTCCATGCCTGACTTACAGACGATATCGATTTTAGCCCGCTGATCCAAGTTAGCCTCTTTGCTGCTGAAGAGTTAATTGAGATTATATTTCATCTCAATAAAAAAGTGACCCTGTTCAATTTTGAAAGGGATGATAAGTCGATTGCTTCTTGTTGAGGAAGCAATCGTGGATGGTTTCCTGAAATAGCCAGACCGACGGCTTCTGGACAGTGAATACCCAGCATCGCCGAAAAGCCACCGCTCAGTCCGATCATTGCTGAAATATGGCAACCAAGATCTTATTTCCTTGTTCAAGAGGTGCTTCAGAAATAACGTCCATGAAAACCATGGTGCTAAAGCTCTCTTCGGCTGTTTCTACGATTTTTTTAGCAAATTTACTATTTATCCTTTAATAAGGCTGACGGGGCATTATTATGTGCTCCCTCCTGCGACATAATTTTAGTTTTAAGTGAGAGATTAGAGTAGTGGCCTTAATATTTAATTGATCAAATCAGGGGTGAACGGTTTTTTGATTGACCCTTTAGCACCGTATGATTTTGCCTCACCAGTAGCGTCAGCACCGGTTTCGGTGGAGATCATGACCACCGGGAAATCTTTGATGGCATCATCTTCTGATTTGGCTTTGAGAAATTCCATTCCGGTCATATTAGGCATATTGATGTCACTAAGAACCACGTCGACTTTGTTAGTCACAAGAACATCCAGTGCCACTTGGCCATCACCCGCTTCGAGGATTTGATCAAAATTGATACCTGCTTGGCGGAGTGAACGAGACACAATTTTACGCATAGTACTGGAATCATCAACAATCAGAACGGTTTTACCCATCTTTTTCTCCTCTATGTGGAGATCTACGTCAGTAATAAGAACTTTGAAATTTTTGAATTATTGGTTCTTGAGAGCCACTAGGGAGGCCCCTATAGCAAAAATCTGCAGAGGGTCTTCTTCTCCTGTCATCAACTTCCAGACAATTGTATTCGCATCGATTTCTGGCAACTCTTCCCTTCCCGATTCTGGCAATCCCATTTGATATTCTTGATCATCTGAAAATAAATTGCTCAGGAACAAGCCAACAATGGTGTTAAGCAATTCATTCTGAATATCGTCCATCTGCGCTTGGGTTATCTCTTCGTCATTAATGCCGAAAATGCTACCAGTGAGGTTTTTGAGAACTCTTTTGGGCATGGCAAGGCGAATCTCACCCTGAACCGGGTCGTTGATTAATAAGCTATTCCAGACGAGCTCCTCAGTTGGGATTTCATAGGAACGATCTAATTTTTCCATCACTTCGGTAAAAGCCATATTCTCAAGAGTTTGGCTAACCGCACTAATCATCGACTGATAAAGGGGATTATGTTCTATCATCAAATGTCTCCTTGATAACTCCGATTGTTACTTGTCCAGAAATTCGGCGAGTGCATCCATCATCATAGGTGGGGAGACCGGTTTGTTCAAGACCCGGTGGGCTCCAAGTTTCAGCAACTTTGCTTCCTTGGCAGGATTTCCGGCACTGGTAATGACAATCACCGGTAGATCGCAAAGTTTAGGGCTCGATTTTACCCATTTGACAAGAGTCTCTCCGTCCATGACTGGCATGTTCAGATCAGTTAAGAGTAAATCAACGTCCTGGGCTTTTGCAGCGGTTAGGGCCTCTTTCCCATGCTCTGCTTCAATAATTTCTGCATCTCCCAGGCCGATAATCTGCAAGCACCGCTTGATAAACATCCGGGCGGTAGCCGAGTCGTCCGCGATAATAATACGTTTCATCAGTCCTTTTCTCCCGAGCCATGAAATGACTCTTCCAATTTCTCAAATTCTATATCGACATTCAGCATAATAGTGGCCAAAGTGTTTGGGCCGATTTTTATGTAATCGGTATACTGTTGATCGAGTTTATAGCGCATGCTGTCAGATCCGGTGCCAAAACCACCCATCATGGCAATATTATCACCCAGATGTACGGCATAAACCAGCGCGTGGTATTCCTCTTTTGCGTTTGTCGGTTCATGGTGATGCCGAATAACTTCGGCTAGTTCGTCAGGCAAATTCCATGCCTTTGCAAGTTCATAGCCTGCTCTGGTGTGATCGAATCCAACCATTTTTTGTTCGGCGTCAAGATAATCAAGACCTTCTTCAGTGGTGATGAGTTTAAGCGCTTCAGTGGCAGATCCTTGTAAGTAGTCTGAAATCAGCGCCTTGCCAATGTCGTGTAATAAGCCGGCGGTAAAAGCAAGTTCCGGACTGATGTCGGCACCAGTTTGGGTCACAACCTCACGTGATGCAATTGCTGTGCGTAGATCGTGTTTCCACAAATCACCGCCGGCAGATTCATAACCGGAGAGTTCCTTATCAAACAATTTACCCGCACAATCGCCAATAGCAATACTAATGACGATACGCTCGCCCAAATAGGAAATGGCGCGATCAATCGAGGTAATATTGTTGATCAGGCAAAAGGCTGCCGAATTGACAATCTTAAGGACCCGTGCCGTCAGGTTCGCATCGGTTCTTACCAGATTGATGACATCGATGAGATCATGATCAGCTCGAGTGGCAATCTGTAGAAGCTGACTGGCACTCGCTGAAAGCATAGGTACAGATTTAACAATTTCCTGCAGCTTTTCGGGGCTAATTTGTGTTGCCATTGTTAATCTCCTAAAGCTGCCAGTTAGGTTTTCCGGGTGAGCTGAGTGTTACTTGTCGAGCTGATATGGAAATCACAACGGTTCGGCTGTAGTTTTTCCCCAGATCTTCAGAAACAGCACCCATGCCATATGACAGAGGATTTTTTTGATGGCCAAAGCGTTACGTTTGCCGATCTGGAAGATGTCATTGGTATCCATGACATTTGCTCCGCCACAGAGTTTGACCACCATTCCTTTGCCACGTGGGTCACAACCAAATTTTGTCATCTGTGTCAACAACGCTGGAATTGCAGAATCGGCAAAATAGCCCGGTTTTTCGGTGGCCTTGGCTTTATTTATGGATGAGTCAGGTTGGGCGATATGTGCCATCCCAACAGTTTCGGTTTTCGGATCGACTAAAATCACAGAAACACAGGATCCTAGCGCAAAGGTTTTCACATCATCGCTAGGAGTATTTGAAGCGCCGAAATCACCAACGTCTAATACAATTTATCCTATTTATTTTTTCTCCGTAAGTAGATTCAAAAGGGCTGTTGAGATTTTATCCAGTGGGACTAATCGCTCTGCGCCACCTTTTTCAAAAGCGACCCTGGGCATCCCAAAAACTACTGATGACGCTTCATCTTGGGCAATGCAGCGGGAGCCAGCTTGTTTCATTGCCAGCATTCCTGCAGCTCCGTCTTGCCCCATTCCTGTCAGCATGGCACCAACAGCGTTTGCACCCACATGTTTTGCGACAGAATACATCATGACGTCGACGGAGGGACAATGACCACCCACTTTTTCTTCGCCGCCAAGCCGGATCTGGTAAAAGCCACCAGAGCGGACAACTTCTATTTGTTTTCCCCCGGGGGCAATGAGGATCAATCCAGTGCGGACCCGATCACCCTGTTCGGCCTCTTTGACCTGCATTTGGCAAAGTCCATTTAACCGGTCGGAAAACATTTTGGTGAAACCACTCGGCATATGTTGAACTATCACCGTCCCGGGAGTGTTGGCCGGGAAGTTTTCAATAACGCGACGGATAGCTTCTGTGCCCCCGGTCGATGCTCCAATGGTAATGACTTTATCGGTTGATTCCACAAGGGTTGTAGACGTTGATGTTGCAGTTTTAGTTGCGGGAATCGGGCGTTTCCCTTTCCAGTGGGAAACATTGGCTGTCGACGCAATTTTTACTTTAGATCGCAACTCCCCCAACATGGCGTTTAATCCTGCAGCCACATTACTTGTCGGTTTGGCGACAAAGTCAACGGCACCTGCTTCGAGTGCTTCCATGGTGATTTGTTTGCCACGTTGGGTCAGGGAACTGACCATGACAATTGGGATCGGGTATTGCGGCATCAATTTACGCAGAAATGCAACTCCATCCATGCGGGGCATTTCAACGTCCAAGGTTAAGACATCAGGTTGTAACTCTATAATTTTATCTCTGGCAATGTAGGGATCTGGGGCGGTACCGACTACTTCAATACCGGGATCAATCGATAATCCATGACTGAGAATATTCCTGACCAGAGCGGAATCATCAACAACAAGAACACGGATAGCTCGTGCCATCAGAGTTCTCCCTTCTGGTAAAGTGCCGGTTTTATATAACGGTAGCGGGTTTGACTTCGGCCCAATGTTTCAGAGTGACCGATGAACAGATATCCCTCGGGTTCGGTATGTTGATGATAGCGACTGACCAGGGCTTCACGAGTGGTTTGATCAAAGTAAATCATGACGTTCCGGCAAAAAATCATTTGGAACGGTTTCTTAACCGGGAAAGTGGTATTCATCAAATTGAACCGTCTGAAAATCGCCTCTTTTTTAACTTTATCGAGAATTGCCATCAGCGGCCCAGATTACCGTTGTAATAAGTAACAGGAGGGTCGATCCTGAAAGTAGTAGCAATTTTGTACCAATTTTAAAATTATTAACACACAATAAGTATAATGTAAAAATATTTATTGGTAGTTTTAAATTATCTCTTAAAAAGGGGAAGGCTGTAACAGTATAATTTGTTGAAAATGAGTATGGGTGGGATGCTAGCAGATAAACTTTAAGATGGTGGCATTCTGATTTGAATTAACCCACCTAAGGGTTTGGATATATTGAGAAATGCACCAAGGTTATGTTGAAGTTTTGCGGTGATTGTTTTTCCGGCGTCGCTGAGGTTGCTTTTTATCAACGGCAGAATCTTTAATAGCTGCATTCCAGTTTTCAACAAGTGGAGTCAGATCCGGTCGCACTTGAGACCAGAGGGAGAAAAGCTCGAAAGTTTTGGGTGTCAGAGGGTGTTGTAAAAAACGTTTTTCGGCTCGAAATCCACGGCCACGGGCGAGACGAAAACACCCAATTAACAGTTCGCGCGCCTGATGGCGGATACCACTGGCGATACTGAAGTATTGACAATGGGGGATAATGATTTCGTTTGCCAGCTGCAGAGCTGCAGTAATGTTAGTTTTTTGTGCTGGCGGAAAACTGTCCATGAATAGTCGCAGATAGAGTGCTGCGATGGCAAAACTCTCTTCGATGGGAACTCCTGCAGCCGTTCTTTGATCAAGCTTTGCCAGCAGGGCAATGCTTTCATCTGC